>FZPS01000229.1_pt192 | contig 58090 bp, 51 predicted proteins | sample 1817821 | NCBI WGS metagenome assembly FZPS01 (sample SAMEA104158645, study PRJEB21678) | metagenome | place: Germany | collected 2015-04-21 | reverse complement strand
GCACAAGCTATCGGCCAGGATTGGGATGTTGTCTATATTGCGGGAATGCAGGATGGCCACTGGCCAAACCTGACCCTTCGAGATCGCTTAAGCAGGGCTGGCGAAGTCACAGAACTTGCAAACGGAAACATTGAACTTGAAGCGCTCTCCCACGATGGGGCAAGTGCCAGAACCATGAGGAAGGCAACGCTCGTGGAGGAATACCGGTTGCTTGCAGCAGCCGTCTCGCGGGCCCGCCAAGCGTTACATATTTCCGCTGTTCAAAGCGATGATGAGGCGCCCTCATTTGTCTTGAACAACCTGGCAAAGTGGGCGGGAACGCCGCTTGAAGATGGCATCCACATTCCGGTTACGCAGGTGGAGCCGGGAATCGATACGCGCTCGTTGGTTGCGCGACTTCGCCAAGCACTTGGCAAGACCAAGAATGAGGATCTGCAGGAGTGGTACGCAACCCTGCTAGCTGTGCTCGCTAATGAGGGCATTCACCTCGCAAACCCGGCCAGTTGGAATGGTGTGGGTGGGCTGACCCCCGAGGCGCCGGAAACGAACGAGCTTGTAACGCTCTCACCGTCACAAATCGAGATGCTAGTGCAGTGTCCTGCGCGCTGGTTCTTAACCAGGCACGGCGGCGACAAGCCCTGGAACGAAAAGGCGGCGATCGGTACTTTGGTACACGAAATTGCCGAAGAACTCCCAGAAGCAGATCTTGACGAAATGCTCGAACGCCTTGACGAGTTGTGGGATGACGAACTCTTCCCAAGAGATACAGCTCTTGGGAAACGCGAATATGAATCAATCGTTGAAAAGGTTGAAAAACTGGCTAACTACCTCGTTAGTTGGCGTGGAAAAAACGTCCTTATAGAACATCCCGTGTTCCAAAAGGTCAACGTCGGCGGCGAAACCTTTAACATCGCAGGAAGGCTCGACCGGATTGAGCAAACCCCGGATGGCGTCGTCATTACAGACATTAAGACAGGTAGCGTCCCCACCAAAGAAGATACGGTAGCGCACCTGCAGTTAGCTGCCTACCAGTTCGCGCTAAACGCGCAAAATGTCGCAATCAATAAAGCACGACTGCTGGCACTGTCGCAAGGAAAACCCGAGAACTGGATTCAGCCGAACCTCTTCACCGAGGGCGAGTTTTCCATCACGAGGAACAAGAAGATCAACATTGGTGAAACTCGGCAAGAACTTGAAAAGCAGATAGCCACTGCCGCCCGCATTGCCCGAGGAAGCATTTTCCCACCCATCACGGGGAGTCACTGTAGTCACTGCCCGGTGAAACAAATGTGTCCGGTAATGGATGAAGGACTGAGGACTCTCGAATGAAAATGACACCGCAAGAATTCGTTGACAAACTCAACGAACAACTTGAACCAGGCGAGAAAGAAATCCTTCTATCCAAAGACCAAGCGAAGGTCGTTGGCGCTCCCGCAACACCAACCCTGGTGGTTGCCGGTGCAGGGTCTGGAAAAACCGAAGTCATGTCGCTGAGGGCGCTCTACTTGATCTACAGGGAAGGCTACTCACCCGACTCGATCCTCGGCCTAACATTCACACGGAAGGCAACTTCGAACTTCGCAGAGCGCATCCAACGCCAGCTTGCACTCATGCGAAAAGCGGGACTCATAGAACCCGACCCCCTCGCCGAATGGGGAGCAACGGTCTCAACGTACAACTCTTTTGCCGCTGAAATCGTGCGTGAACACGGACTCTTAATTGGGGTACAACCGCGCGCAACCCTAATCACGGAAGCCCGGTCGTGGCAGATAGTCGACCACCTCTTGGAGACCTACACGGGCGAGCTGCCAGACAATGCGGCGTCGAGCATTCGTGAAGCCATCCTGAAACTCAGCGCAGACATGACCGATCACGGAGTGTCCATCCACACCGCCCAGCGGGAGTGGAAGCACATCGCAGACGTCATTGCCGACCCTCAGCCGGGCGTTGGAAGCACAGGCAGGACGCGTTCAAAGCACAAAGGCAATGTCCAAACCTTTGGTAAGCGCATGGAAGATAAGGCGAAACTCGTCCCACTCGTGCAGCAATATCAGGAGTACAAGCGCGCCAATAATCTGCTGGACTTTACCGACCAGCTGTCCCTCGCCCGAAAAATCCTAGAGTCCAACCCGCACGTAGTTGACGACATTCGTAGCCAGTATCAAGCCATCCTGCTAGATGAGTTTCAAGACACGTCAGTAGGTCAACTGGAACTGTTCTCAAAGCTTTTCCACGACACAGCTGTGACGGCCGTTGGAGACCCCAACCAGGCCATCTACGGCTGGAGGGGCGCATCAGCAGCCTCACTTGCAATGTTCCTACCGCACTTTTCAACGCGGTCAGAAAGCCAGGTGCTACAGCTTAGAGACGCGTGGCGAAACTGGCCCAGCATCCTGGAGGCCGCAAACGTTGTCGCTCAAGCAGACTCCGAAGAGGAATCTGCTCGCAACGAGATCTTTGGCGACGTGCGGACCAGCGCTACTTCCGAGATTGAAATCCAGGAACTTCGCGCAAACCCGAAGCACGCGGCCGGAGTAGTCAAATACCTGTATGCGTCAACTGAAGATGAAGAGTTCGACCTCGTAGCTCGATTGATCCATAACTGGAAAACGAATGTTGACCCAAAGATTGGACCTCCAACAGTCGCCATTTTGGCTCGCAAACGCAAACACTTCGTACCACTAGATAGAGCACTGCGGAACTACGGCATCAGCCCATACATAGTTGGTATCGGAGGGCTAGTCACCCAGCCGACGATCACAGATATCCGGGCAGTCATGCGCGCCCTCGTCGACCCTGACCACGGCCCATCCGTGATGCGGCTGATTTCAAACCTGGATCTTTCAGCCAATGACATCGCAATCCTGTGGGACTGGGCGCGAGAACTCGGCAAAAAACGCGTCCAAATCACTGAAGCAGCCCCCCTACAAGATGGAGCGGAAACTGGTTCAGATAAGCCGGCTTCAGAGCAGAGATTTGAGGCCAAGCAAGAGCGCACAGATGCCGGTCCGCAGAAGTCTGCAGAACAGAATCTGCGCGTCGAATTCCTACTAGATGCCGTCCTAAACCCACCCGAGGTGGGATGGAGCAGAAAACGAAACCAGCCGGGCTTTTCCGCGGTTGCGCGGTCGCGGATCATGCAACTGGGACGCCGCCTGAACTTTGTGCGCGAACACTTTGACGTTGGAATACCACAGGTAATTTCGCGGGTAGTCACAGCGTTTGACCTGGATATCGACATCCAATCCGACCCGTTAGACAACCAGGGTGAAGTCGCTATCGACGCCTTCATTGAAATGGCCGCAAATTTCGAGGGCGAGACCGCTTACGCTTCTGTGAAGAGCTTCCTCGACTGGGTTGACATGACCGTTGAAGCAGACGAACGCTACGAAGTTCCCGTTGCCGAACTGGATGATGACACTGTAAAGATCATGACCATTCATCAAGCCAAAGGCTTGGAGTGGGACAAGGTTGTAGTCGTAGGGCTGAATGAGAATGACTTCCCCGGAGTTGGGTCTAGACGGAACTCTGCAGATGACGGTGAAACCCTAAGTGGGGCGATTCCAGGAATCGCGCCGTCAGGCGGATGGATGTCCTCCCTTGGCGAGCTGCCCTACGACATGCGCTCCGACCGGGAACTCAACGGGGAGATGATCCTGCCTGAGCTGGGTTCACTAGATGGCCTAGATGTCGTTGAGACCGAAGAAATCTACGAGGAATACAGGCTCAAACTTGCACTGCACGAACTGAAGGAAGCGCGCCGCCTCGCTTACGTTGCTTGGACCAGGGCGTCAAACGAGCTTGTACTGTCTGGCTCATGGTTCCGCGAAACCAGCGCCCTAGTCCCATCGCGCTACCTAAAACAGATGATTCAAGGTAAAGGTCCTAACGGGGAACCATTAGCTCAGCCCGTCACCGTTGAGGAAGTTACGATTGACGGCTATCCACAACCGCCAACCCCGGTGATTGAAAGCCGGGACCAAGCCGAACCTTCTGAGCACAGCGTTCAAGACGACCTGGTGTTCCCCAAACAGCCGGCATTCTCGCGCAAGAAAATCACCGAGACCGCCCAATGGGTGACAGAGCAAATAGAGCAGATCCGCAAATACAAGGCGGACTCCAAGGGGATAGACGATCAGTCGAGCGGCCAAGATGAGAAGGCAGAGGAGATGGACTCGGCCGTTCTTGACTACCTTGAACAAGCATTTGCCGATGTGAAGAGGGACCTTTCAACCCGCGATGTAGCAGAGCAAGCACTATTACTGGAACACGTCAAGGACGCAATAGTTCGCCAAAAGCAGCCGCAATCGCCCGAAATCGTGGTTGAACTGGATCGACTCTCGGCAACGCAAGTTGAGCGTCTATTGAGCTCGCCAGAAGACTTTGCTCATTCAATTCGCAGACCGCTCCCGCAAGAGCCCAGCGCCGCAACCCACATCGGCTCTGTGTTTCACAGGTGGGCTGAACAGTGGTGTGCAACAGCTGCCACGTTTGATCCAGCGTTGGAGCCGGAAACGCAGGTGCCCAGCGACGTCCTCGGGGAATCCTCTGACCCGGTGGATGTGATCGCACTTTCGCCGGCAGAGCAGGCCAAGTTGGAAACCATGCAGGATCGTGCTCGCCAGATTTTTGGAGACCATCCAAAAAACGTGCATGGCGTTGAAGAAGCGTTCGCGTACTCGGCTGACGGCATGACAATTCGCGGCAGATACGACGCAATTTTCCACGAAGACGGGCGCTGGTTGATAGTTGACTGGAAGACAGGGGCTCCACCTACGAAGAAGTTCCAGAACAAGTACCTGCCCGGTTACGCCACGCAACTGGAGGTTTACCGCAGGGCATTCGCGCAATCTCATGACCTACCGGTAGAAGAAGTCGAAGCCGAACTCGTATTCCTAGGGGGTGCAGACACAAAACCTGACCAGCGCAGAGTCAGACTCGATGACTTAAGAGAGCTACTGGACGACTACGACTTTGAGCGCGACTGGAAGCGAGTCATCAAACTGATCCAACCCAGCGACTAGAAGGCACACGGGCAGGATTCGATCGCCCACGCGTCATACCGTTGACACATCAAGTCGCCGACACGTCATACCGTATAAGAGGGGCGCCGGTCGGACACGGATACTACCGCCAGTCGTCTTCCTCGGAGTACAAAATCTCTGAGAGGTTGACCGTCGGCGCGTTCGGGTCAATCTCTTCTGCGGGAGGGATTACCTGACCAACCTCGTCAAGATTGTCGAACTCAACCACTTGTTCAGAAAGAGTGTGCGAAGGCATGAGCGGCTCCTCGCCGACGGCGTCACTCAGGTCCGCGAGCATCGACTTCGCATCCTGGATGATCTCATCATCCTCGTTGCGAACACCGTGCAGCAGCCAACGCAAAATAGCGAGTTCCGACCACAGTTGAGCACGCGAAACTAGATGCAGATCCTCCAGCCCCGTCCTCGAAGATCGATAGGAGTCCAAGAAAGAATCACGAACACCTTCAACTGGACACGTCATGATCCACGCCAAATCTTCCGCCGGGTCGCCCATGTGGGCAGACGCGAAAGCTGACATTGCTGAAACCACGCCGCCAGAACAAATAAATGAATCCGGCCCCAAGTCACCGTGCACAGGAACAGTTTGGAAACGGAACAAGCTCACGTCATCCAATGCGGCTTCCCACCGGTCGTACAGGTTCGGGGGAAGGGGAGTGGCCGCAGCGGCCTCGTCGAGCAAAGAAAGGAGGCGCTTGCGAATCTCCGCAACGGAATAAATGGGCAAACCGGTGAACTCAATGACGTCCTCGGGAAGCTCGTGAAGCGCGGCAATCGCGCGCCCCATTGACGCAGTCACCATGGGGGAAGCCGCCATTGATTCCCAACTGCCGGAATCGCCCCGAATCTCAGGGTGAACAAGCACGCGAAGATCATGACTCTGCCTCTTATTCACCACCGGGAGGGGTACGTCGAACGGTAGGAACCCCTTCTCCCGGGCACGATGCAGGATGCGCAGAAGCGTCATTTGCGCCTGAACGCCAGCGCCCGCCTGGTCAGTCAAGGGCGTGCACACAACCCAGTGGTTGCCCTGGGAGTCAACAATTCCTTGCCGAGCCATCGAACCATCGTTATCGTACGGTTCGCACAGATTAACGACCTCGAGGCCCGGAACCGCCGCAGTGGCGTACGCCGCGAGTGCAAGTGGAGACAATTCTTTGTTCACGCCTACTACCGTAGGCCACGTTCACCAAAAGTTATCCACAATTTAGGGAAGTGTCTCCCAAACGGTGAACCTTTGCGGCTAGGTTGATCATGGCTTAGCCCGATTTTGGACCCACGGAGGCCCCATGTCCGCAATGTCGCCTTCTGCTCGCAACGAGTGGGTTCGCCGTGCTGTTGCTGAATCTGGATTTGATCCCGTCACAGATTCTGAACGGCTCCGCGAAATTGTCGACCAGTCATTCGCACTGTTCGAAGTTGACAACGAGGAAGAACAACACGCCGTAACCACCGCAATCATGGCTGATATTGGTGGATACGGTCCGCTCCAGAAGTTCCTTGACGACCCTGAAATCGAAGAGATTTACGTGAACTCTCCGACCAAAGTTTTTATTGCTAGACGAGGGCGGTCAGAACTTACGTCTGTCATTCTCACTTCAGATGATGTGAAAGACCTGGTTGAGCGGATGCTCCACCACTCGGGGCGACGCCTGGACTTATCCGCGCCGTTTGTGGATGCGATGCTTCCCGGAGGTGAACGCCTGCACGTCGTTATCCCTCCCGTTGCTGGCAAAGACTGGTCACTGAACATTCGCAAGCACCTGCACTTGCGCCGCTCTCTTTGGGACCTGGTCGCAGGCGACACGCTGACCGAGCAGGCCGCGAACTTTCTGACCCGCGCAGTCCAGTCCGGCGCCAGCGTCTTGGTTTCTGGGGCAACACAGGCGGGAAAGACCACTTTGGCCCGCGCACTTGCCAGCGAGATCCCGCCGCGCGAACGCGTGATTACGTGTGAAGAAGTATTTGAACTGAACCTCGCAAACCGCGACTGCGTTGCCATGCAAACCAGGTCCGCCAACATTGAAGGACTTGGCGAAGTCACCTTGCGCGACCTGGTCCGTGAATCTTTGCGCATGAGGCCGGACCGACTAATCGTTGGCGAGGTCCGCGGGGCGGAGGCACTCGACATGCTTCTATCGCTCAACGCCGGAATCCCTGGAATCTCAACGATCCACGCGAACAGTGCTCGCGAAGCCCTGCAAAAACTCTGCCTGCTTCCACTGCTCTCTGGTGAAAACGTGACCTCATCGTTCGTGACTCCCACGGTCGCGAGTAGCGTCGACATCGTCGTTCACGTCATCCGCGAGGAGGACGGCACCCGCCACGTCTCCGAAATCCTGCACGTATCCGGCCGTGTCGAGGGCGAACGCATACAGGCGGACACCATGTTCAGCTGGAACAACGGCTACCTCGAGCAGGCAAGCGTCATCACTGACGAAATCGTGCGTCCCGGATTTAAGGCCACCGCATGAGCGTCGTACTTGGAAGCGCATTCGCCGCCGGCGTCCTACTGGTCGTGTGGGCCGTAACTGGACGTCCAATCGAGCCCCGCCCTCGACGACTTTCCCGCATTCGGCAACAAACTGCCCGCGCAGGTTTGAACGAATCGCAATCGCGCGTATTCACAGGCGTTATTGTGCTAGTTCCCGTGGTCGTTTTCCTATTTATCGCAGGATTAACGAGGACGTGGCCCGTAGCTGTTGCGGTGGCGCTTGCTGTTTCGCCACTTCCGTGGGCGTGGCTAAATAACAGGATCGAGAAGCACACGACGCAGTTGCGGACGGCTTGGCCTGACGTTGTGGACTCGCTGTTGGCGGCGATTAGGGCTGGGGTTTCACTTCCTGAAGCGGTCGTCCAGCTTGCGCATACTGGCCCTGAGATCATGCGTCCACACTTTGAAGTTTTTGCCCGCGAATACAGGGCATCTGGGCGCTTCGATGACGCTTTAGACACGGTGCAGCAGTCACTTTCAGACCCAGCGGCGAAACGACTATTTGAAGTGTTGCGCCTAGCTAGGGAAGTGGGCGGATCAGAACTGGGACACCTGCTACGTGATTTGTCAGCGGTGATGCGCGATGACGTTCGCGTTCGCGGGGAACTGCTTGCCCGCCAATCTTGGACTATTAACGCGGCTCGTCTGGCAGTGTCAGCGCCGTGGTTGGTACTGGTTCTGATTTCAACCCGTATGGATGCGGCCGCCGCCTACTCCAACCCAACCGGAGTCCTGGTACTAACCGTTGGCGGCATCGCCTGCATGGGAGCCTACGTGCTGATGCGCAGGATCGGCAGACTGGACGAGGTGGTGCTATGAGTTCGTGGGGAGTCCTCGCCGGCCTGTTCCTAGGCATAGGGATATGGATGATTGCAGTTTCATTCGCAACTTCAAGGCAGCGCTTGCTGAACCGCGTCCTCATTGGAGTGAACCGAGCACCCGTGCCGCACCAGCGCCTGAAGTGGTTGGACCCAATGCTTGAAAAACTCGGATCAACCGCAGAATCTGTTCTAGACAGGCTAGAAGTGCTCGAAGCCACGCCCTCGTTGGAGAAATTTCGCCTGCAACAGTTCCTGGCGGGACTGGTAGGAACGGGGCTGATGACGGCACTCGCGGTGAGTATGGCGGTTGCGCGACCCGTTTCGGTACTGCAGTGGATCCTGATGATTCTGATTGGATTCGTGGTTGGAACGCTCGCGTATGACCGAGTTTTGACGTGGCGGGTTGCGAAGGTTTCACGCAAGATTTCGGCCCAAGTTGCGGATGCGGCGGAGCTGCTTGCACTTTCGATTTCTGCGGGAGAGTCGATTCCCACGGCCTTGCGGCGTGTGCGGCACGTGGTTGGACCGGAGCTAGGATCCCAACTGGGCAACGTTCTTTCAGAAATCGAAAACGGGTCGTCGGTGTCGCGCGCCTTGTTGAAGCTTCGTGACCTGACTAAGTCTCGACAACTGGCGCGACTGCTGGACACCCTGGTTTCTGCAATGGAACGGGGAGCGCCCCTTTCTACAACTTTGCGTGAACAGGCGCGCGACCTGCGAGATGAGGCGCGCAGTCAACTAATGGAATCAGGTGGCAAACAAGAGATAGCCATGCTGTTCCCCGTCGTTTTTGTGATTTTGCCGGTGACGGTGGTTTTTGCCCTCTATCCCGGCCTAGTAGCACTACGGATATAGAAGTTCATTCGAAATCCCGGAAAAGAAAGGCCAACCATGAACACGCTATTTACTTGGATTTACCTGTGGCTAACGGAAGAAGACTCGGAGCGAGGAGACGTGCCCGGCTGGGTACTGGTCACGCTCATGACTGCCGGCCTGGTGACAGCGATCTGGGCGATCGCGTCGCCAACGTTGTCGAACTTGTTCCAAACTGCGATCTCGGGCGTGCAGGGGCCGTGATTGTTTGAAGTCTTGAAAAAGTGGCGCGAGGATGAGCAGGGCTCTCAAGTTGTGGGCCACGTGTTGGTCCAAGTCCTGGTCGTCTTCGTGGTACTGGGTTTACTCCAGATGGCCTTCGTGTTGCATTCGCGAAATGTCGCGATCGATGCGGCCTCTGAAGCCGCGCGTCGAGCCGCGCTGCTGGGTGCATCCATAGAGGACGGCGAGGCCCGCGCGAACGCTTTGCTCAATGGAACACTCGGTGCAGATGATTCACGCAGCATCACCGTCTACGAAACCATCCGGCTTGGGGAACCCATCGTGGTTGCAGAGGTCGCAATGACTTTGCCGATCCTCGGCCCGCTCGGGTTCTCGCAGTCGCTGGTCGTTTCGGCGTCCGCGTGGAAGGAACCCGCCGAATGAACCGGTCAATATGCCATGTTGGGGTGAGCTCAAAGTGAAGCGCATGCTGGGTCGCTTTCGGGCAGAACGTCAGATGAGACGCCAATTTAGACGCAGACGCACGGCCACTGAGACGTCAAGTCCCAACCCGACCGCGTCCAAGGACCCCGAATCCGGTGAAGCAACCGTCGAGTTCATCGCCATGACAATCGTGATCCTAATTCCGCTTGCGTACTTTATTTTCACGATCGCAGCCGTCCAGTCCGCAGTTCTTGCCTCCGAGGCCGCAGCTCGCGAGACCGGACGGATAATGGCAAACAAACCGGAGGCTACTGCTCACGTGTCTCGTCAAGCTGACCAGATCTTCAGTGACTACCGCGTGGACGGAGCACACACCGTCACAGTTCAGTGTGAACCACAGCCGTGCGCTAACGCCGATCTGATACAGGTCCGCGTGGAAGCCCACGTTGAGCTCCCACTGATTCCCGACGCCCTTCGCGGCGCCCTCATGCCTACGATCCCAGTCATTGCGGACTACGCGATCCCCGTTAGCAAACTACAGCTGGTCGAATAGGGGACAGCCATGGCAATAGGGATGCAAAACAGCGGGACGGGGACAGTAGTCCGTCCTCCCAAAAGGCAACGCGCCATCAAAGTCACCAGGGTCGGCGAAGCCACCAAGGCGACCAAAGGTAGCAGAACCACAACATTCGCCAAAGCTAACGGAGTCGCCAAAGTCAGAGAAGCAAAAACAAGCCACACCAACGACTCGGAGTCCGGCCGTATAAGCCTGCTAATACTGGGCCTCGCCTTGCTCGTGGTCGCGCTGGTGCTCGCATCCGCCGCAGCGACCACCGTCCACGTGCAGCGCAGGCAGTTGTTGACGTGTGCGGACGCGGTTTCCCTGTCAGTCGCGGGTGTGGCGTCGGCGTCGGACTACTACGAGGGCCAGGCCGACCCAATATTGCAGTCCGATCTGAACAGGCAGGCACGCACAGTGTTCAACCAGCTCCAAGCCACCACCTGTGACGTCGGAACCAGCAGAAACATTACGGATGTGGCAGTTAGGAACAACGCAGTTGAAATCCGAATGGCGATGACGCCGGAGCTTCCAGTCTTTGGGAAAGTGCTCGATTTCATTAACCAACCGCTAACAATCAGCGTTGCCTCCCTAGCGAAAATGCACTAATCCCCTAAAGTGGGAGGCGTGAATACTGAATTCCCCGAGGAAATAGCCGCCCTACGCGAAACTTTTGCCAACATTGTGGCAGTTACGCACCCAGACGAGTTGCGTGACCAGATCGCGAAGCTGTCCAAAGAGGCCGCTGCGCCCGATCTGTGGGACGACCCTGACAATGCGCAGAAGGTGACCTCCGAGCTCTCTCACGTGCAGTCAGAGTTGAAGCGCGTAGCGAGGATGGGGGATCGCATCGACGACCTCGAAGCCACTGTGGAACTGGCTGAAGAAGAGGAAGACGACCGCGAAATGCTTCTGGAAGAGGCGCAGAACCAACTTGAGAAAATCAAGGAGGACCTGGCCGATCTGGAAATCAAGACGCTCCTTTCTGGCGACTACGACGAACGCGCAGCCGTAATCACCATCCGAGCGGGCGCGGGTGGCGTTGACGCCGCCGACTTTGCCGAAATGCTAATGCGCATGTACCTGCGCTGGGCCGAAAGAAACGGCTATCCCACGAAGGTGATGGACACTTCTTACGCGGAAGAGGCCGGGCTGAAATCTGCAACGTTTGAGGTCAACGCTCCCTACGCTTACGGTACTTTGTCCGTCGAGGCCGGTACTCACCGACTGGTCCGCATTAGCCCGTTCGATAACCAGGGACGCCGCCAAACTTCGTTTGCCGCTGTTGAGGTCATTCCCCTCATCGAGACGACTGACCATATCGATATTCCGGATTCTGACCTCAAGGTCGATGTGTTCAGGTCATCGGGTCCAGGTGGGCAGTCGGTTAACACTACGGACTCCGCGGTCCGCATGACGCACATCCCCACGGGCATCGTGGTGTCTATGCAGAACGAGAAGTCGCAGATTCAAAACCGCGCGGCCGCCCTGCGAGTGTTGCAATCACGACTACTTCAGCTACGCCACGAACAGGAACAGGCAGCACGCAAGGAATTAGCCGGGGATGTGAAGGCATCGTGGGGTGACCAGATGCGCTCATACGTCCTCCAGCCATATCAAATGGTGAAGGACCTGCGAACTGGACATGAAAATGGCAACACGGCGGCTGTCTTCGACGGAGAAATCGATGACTTCATTAATGCTGGTATTCGTTGGCGCAAAGATGTCGAATCTGCAGAGGGCGAGTAGGTTAAAGTAATGATTCGTTTTGATAACGTCACGAAGGTATACACGCGCGGCGCGCTACCCGCGATTGACGACGTGAGCCTAGAGATTGAGCGTGGCGAGTTCGTGTTCCTCGTGGGTAAGTCCGGTTCGGGTAAGTCCACGTTCCTGCAGTTGGTAATGCGGGAGGAACAGGCAACATCGGGTGACGTGTGGGTGCTTGGCCAAAATGTTGGCAAGCTGTCGCGTTGGAAGGTCCCGCATTTGCGCCGCCAGATTGGAATGGTTTTCCAGGACTTCAAGTTGCTGGAAAACAAGAACGTTTATGAAAACGTTGCGTTCGCACTCCAGGTATTGGGAAGTCCCCGCCACCAGATTGAAACGCAGGTTCCGGAAACTTTGGAACTCGTGGGCTTGGCGGGTAAGGAAAAGCGTATGCGCTGGGAGCTTTCCGGCGGTGAAGAGCAGCGCGTCGCAATCGCGCGCGCTATGGTGAACCGGCCACAGCTACTTTTGGCGGATGAGCCGACGGGTAACCTTGACCCGCAAACTTCGCTTGGCATTATGCGCCTGCTGGATCGGATTAACCGCACGGGAACGACGGTTGTGATGGCTACGCATGACGCGGACATCGTTGACCAGATGCGTAAGCGCGTTATTGAACTTGAGGACGGCCGCGTAGTTCGCGACCAAAAGGGCGGCGTCTACGGGACGCAGGGGTGACTAATGAGGACACGTTATATTCTCTCTGAAGTTGGCAAGGGCCTGTCGCGCAACAAGGCGATGGCTGTGTCCGTTGTTCTGGTGTCGTTTGTGTCCCTACTTTTTGTAGGTATTGCGGCGTTGGCGCAGATGCAGGTTTCGATCATGAAGTCGCAGTGGTACGACAAGATCGAGGTCTCGATTCACATGTGCGCAAAGGACGACCTCGCGACCACGTGTAACCAGACGGAAGCTACCGACGAAGAGATCGAGGCCGTGAAGGCGAAGCTGGAATCAGATCAGCTGTCCAGCTACGTCAAAGAGTTCCACATGGAAACGAAGGAAGAGGCCTACCAAAACTTCCTAGAACTCTACGAGGGCAACCCGATCACGCACTTCCTTAGCGAGGACATGATGTGGGTATCATTCCGCGTCAAACTCGTCGACCCGCAGCAGTACCGCCTGGTCGAGGAGGAGTTCGCGGGCGCCCCCGGCGTTTCCGAAGTTGTGGACCAGCGCGAGATCGTGGATCCGCTGTTCTCCGTGATCGACAAGGCGAAGTACATTTCGCTTGGCCTTGCAGCCGTCATGACAATCGCCGCGATCCTTCTAATCACCACGACTATCCGGTTGTCCGCGATGTCGCGTGAAAAGGAAACGACAATCATGCGTTACGTTGGCGCGTCCAGCTTTACTATCCAATTGCCGTTCATGATCGAGGGCGCAATTGCGGCTCTGCTTGGTGCTATTGGTGCGGTACTTGCTCTGTGGGGCGGATTGTCAGTCATGGTTGATTCCTGGTTGGCTGATTCGTTCACTTGGACGCGTTTCGTTGGGACTAAGGAATTGCTGATTGTGGCACCCGGTCTGATACTTGCCGCGATTTTGCTGGCTGCTATCGCCTCGGCTGTGTCTTTGGCGAAGTACACTAAGGTTTAACCATGCACACAGCGAAGGTAGGGAAAGTGAAGAAGTTCGGTTTCCGAGCGACGATTCTTGCTCTTATTTCAGCGCTTACGATCGCCCTTTTTGGAGGCAGCGCGCTCGCTGATGACCGCGATAAGTGGGTTGAGCAAAAAGAGCAGGCCGAAAACGATCGAGCTGTGCTTGAACAGCAGCTGATTGGCCTGGACAAAGAGCTTCAAGATCTCTACCTAAAGCTTGATGACGTGCGTCGTGAAATCCCTGTTGCCCAGGGTGAACTGAGCAACGCGGAAGCTGAGCTTGCCAGTGCGCAGCGCGAATACGAGCAGGTCACTGACCAGCTCAATGCCGCAGTTGATGAAAAAGAGCGCATTGACGCTGAGATCAAGAAAGCTGATGAAGAGTCCGATCGGACCCGTTCGTCCATGGCTCAGCTTGCTCGTGAAATGTACCGTTCTGGTGAAACCACTTCTTCACCGCTGGTCATTGCAATGACTTCGAAGTCCACTGCGGATATCACGAAGCGTGCAGCTGGTGCGCAGACCGTGGCAACCGCGCAGTCACGCGCATTCTCATCGGCCCGGGAAAGTGTTGCTGTTGAAAAGAACCGCATGGCCCGTCAGGAAGCTTTGACCGAGCGCATTCAGGGACTTCAAGAGCGTGCCGCAAAGGCGCAAAACTTGGCGGAAAGTGCACGTGCTCTGGCAGCTGAAAAGCTCACTGAACTTGAAGATTTGGAAAAGACTGAGACGGTTCGTGCCGCCAAGGTTGAGGAAGTCCAAGAAGAAGCGAAGAGGCAACTTGAAGCTTCCGAACGTGCATTCCAAGAGGCAAAGAAGAATATTGCCCGCATTGATGAGGAAAACCGTCGCCTCCAGCAGGAGTGGCAGCAAAACCAGTCTGGTAACCAGGGAGGCTCCGGCGGTAGCTCGGTCTCAACTTCAGGCGTGTTTGGATACCCACTTCCGCAGGCGTATCCGGTGACTTCCGGATACGGATACCGATACCATCCGATCCTTGGCATCTACAAGCTCCACTCCGGTGTTGACTACGGTGCTCCCTGTGGCGTTCCGGCACTTGCAACTGCGAACGGAGTTGTTTCCGAGGTTTCCTACAACCCGGTTTCGGGCAACTATGTGACGCTGAACTACGGCCTCATCAATGGAAATTCCTACCAGGCAATGTTCATTCACCTGCAGAGCGCAGCCGTAGTTCCAGGGCAGCGCGTGACGCGCGGCCAGACCGTTGGCTACGTCGGCAGCACTGGTGGTTCGACTGGTTGCCACTTGCACTACGAGTTCATCCGCAACGGGTACTCAGTCGACGGCCGCAACTACATGTAAACGCGAGCCTAGTCTCGCCCTCGAAAATCTTGGGTCGCAAACGTTTGCGTACGGCTGATATCCTGTAATGTCGACGCAATCAGGAGGAACGCACGTGGCGAAATCGCCCAAGAACTCGAAAATGACGCCCGCTCAAAAGGCGAAGGCGGAGGCGGACGCGAAGAAGGTCGTAGCCCGCAATCGTCGTGCTACCCATGATTACTTCATTGAGGACAAGCTCGAGGTTGGCCTTGTCCTGACCGGTACCGAGGTGAAGGCGCTTCGTATGGGGCGCGCGTCGCTCGCGGAAGCGTGGGTCGAAATTTACGAGGGCGAAGCTTGGTTGCGGCAGGCAAATATCCCCGAATATTTGCAGGGAACCTGGAACAATCACGCTCCGACGCGCAAGCGGAAGATTTTGATGCACAAGGATCAGATCCTGAAGTGGCAGCAAAACTCGCAGGCGAAGGGTTACACGATTGTGCCGCTGGAGCTCTACTTCATTAATGGGCGCGCGAAGCTGTTGATTGGGCTTGGACGCGGTAAGCAACAGTGGGATAAGCGTCAGGCGCTACGGGAAGCTCAAGATAAGCGGGAAGCGCAACGCGAAATACAGCGCTTCGCGAAGGGGCACCGCTAGAGTTAGTGATCTTCACATACCTACGACTTCGGGAAACGAGAGTTCAAAACCCCAAGATGTTTCGGTTGTGAAGCCAGCCTTACCAGTTCTAAGTTCACTTAAAAAGATCACCGATTCCGAACGTTGTGCGCTTGTAGACGGCGTTTCTTACCGCGCGCTTAGGATCCCTGATGTATCCCATACCTTTTTTGCCGTACATCGGGTTTATGGCTCTTTTGGCAGCGCGTTTTATTCGGCCGGTGGTTCGCGCGCTGATCGACTTCTTAATCGAGGGTTTCCTCATTCTGTACTTCATACTTCAATCCTAAGAGTCTTTGACCAGTTGGGTGGTCTTTCTGATCCTGATTATGAGTGGGTGTGCTAGGACCTTACCAGCGCCCACGAGAAGTTAGGTGTGGCAGTTGCGCGTGCGTACTGAAGCCGAGGAGAGACCACTATATTGAGACCGTCCAGACCGAGCTTTCTGTAGCAGGATTCGCAGCCGAAAGGATACCGGTAAGGCTAGTTTTCTTTTGGCATCCAGAAATTGGTCACCTTTTCTTTGGTTTTTAGCTGGTGGTTGATGAACATGGTGGCCAGCTCATAGTCGAATGGCTTGTTCCAAGGTTGGCGGGCAAACATTTTCCCGCGGTCGGTGCCGCGCTGTGCCATGATGTCCTCGAAGAAAATCATTGTGTGGCGTTCAGGTGCCATCGCCATGTGTTTGGATGCGGCAGAAAAACCAATGATGAATGTGCCATGGTGTGTGAACATCGGCTGGTTCCAGGCGATGCGCATTTCTAGTTCGGGATACTGTTCTGTAACCCAGTCCAAAACTTTGACCATCTTTTCGCGGTTTTCCGGGTCGGGGATGGTCTGCAGGTATTCGTCTGAAGTCTTGATTGCCATGACACTGATTTTAGGTGGTTTTGCAAAAGGACACCCGTTGCATCCTGACAGATTTTGCGGGAATTACTACCTAGTGGTTAGTGGCACGGTCTTCGCGTCGAGCTAAACACTGTGGGCATTTCGTCGGTCGGAACAAACAGGCCGCGCGGGAGTATCTGCGGCCCTAAATGCCTAGGCCTCCGTTTGGTCGAGTTGCTCGTAAATGTAGCGAAGTAGAGGTAGCAAAACGTTAAGCGCGTCCTTCACTCCGCCGGAGGAACTCGGGCAGTTCACGATTACCGCTCCACGAGACGTTCGTGATGTTACCCCAACCACGGCTCTCGAGAGCACTGCCAATCGCGTATTCTTTAGACCCTCCTGGCGGATCTGTTCGGCGACGCCAGGTAGCTCAACGTCACACACGGCCTGGGTCGTCTCCGGCACGATGTTGCGCGCAGACACGCCTGTCGATCCAACGGTGACAATCAGACGAGCGCCAAGCTTTCGGGACCGGTCAAACTCTCCGCGCAGGGGAGCGGCCAAGTCATCAATAACGACGTCTCGAACTACCTAAACGCCGGCTTCGTTTAGCAGGGAAATCGCGGTTTCCGCTCCCTTCGGTGGCTTCTGTCCGGACACTACGCGCGAATCCACGGTTATGACGGTTGCTTTGATTCCCGAAAGTTCAGGTTCAGTCACGGGACTCTCCTTTGAGGGGTGACACTTTGGTTTGCTCGAGTTCAGATTTACTCCGGTATTTCCCATAATAAACAACTGAATTATTTGACGTCACGTTTTTCGGACTTTCGGGGGCGCGCTTTCCTCACCGGGCTGTTGTCACGCTATTCTTTTGTACAGCCCAACGACCCTTAAGGTAGTTATGCAGCTCTTCGACTTCACGAACAAACATCCGTCGGTCACCCGCGTCTTGTTGGCCCTCACGGTCGGGTTTATCGCAGGAGTTGGCAGCCTAGTCCTCGAGCCCCAAACCGGCATTGTTGGTATCTTAGGAATGCTCGCGCTTGTCACGGTGATCGTTGCGATAGCTGTTGGCTACCCGGTTGCGCTGACAGTTAGCCACCTTGTAAGAACGACCAAAGTGTTGCGCGGCAAGCCAATTCCGCCCTCGGACGCGGGATTGGACGTGTGGACACTATTTGTTGCGGGCGTTTACGAAATCGGATATTTGACTGGTTTCAAAGAGGTCGAATTTCGTGCTGACTGGCACGTCCAGCTGGTAAATAGTCAGACTCACACGCCGATTTTCACGCAGTCGTGGCCGCTCATTATGGTCGTGCTACTGCTGTTTGTAGCTGGCTTTTTCGCGTTGCGATTCAATGAAGCCGGCGCCCTTCCTCCCTTGATTACGGTGCTGTCGATTGCGGCGGTGTATTTGGGGACGGCGCTGGCGGTTGTGTGGACTATCCAGATAGTCACGTTCACGAACAAGGCTGATGCGATGCTGATCCTGCCGCTGGTCGTTCTGCTTGCGATCGTCGTGAAGGTCGTTGCCCTGCAGGTTCGCAATTTTGAAGTGGAAATTGATCGTCGAGGGCGTGTCGAGAACTCTAGGGTTTTAGGCAAACTGGATTCGGTTCTTGTTGACGCGAAGCGTTGGCCGCTTCTGGGCTTGGCGTTTGTGCTACCGCTGTTGGGATTAATTGTGGGCGTGCTGGCGCTGTTTGGGCAGTCTCCGAGTTTGGTGGTTAGGGCATTCACCGAAACTGCTGAGTGGAACTTGTCGACTGAAGTTGCGCCGCAAAATGTGTTTTTCGATGAACACTATTTGTGCACAGTCGCGGCTGGTGGACACCGCAGTGTTGTGAAGCCGCTTCGGATGGGGCGCCGCCACGGCAATCCAGTGGTGGTGAACAGGCAGTTGATGGTGGCGAATGCGTTTGAGCAGGTGTTGGAGGAGCGAGTTCCGCGAACTCATCGCGTGATCAGGGGGCTTTATGACAGGTACGGACTCCCGGTGGCGAAGTTGATTCGGTCGCGCTGGGTTGCGGACCTGGTTTGGGTTCTAATGAAGCCAGCTGAGTGGATATTCTTGGCGGTAATTTACTTAACGGATAGACATCCCGAAGATCGGATAGCGGTCCAGTACACGGCGTAAATTAGGCACGAAGAAGGTGGTGGATGTTCGGCGAGACGAGTTCGAGCGAGCTTTAGACCATCAACTGTTGAGATTCGTTATCCGGATTAACAACATGGTTCAGAGCTGTCGTTGCGGCTCCGCGTGCCCAGAATGCGAAGTCGTGGTCACGCAGGTGAATATCCAAACCGGATGCAAGCGGATGTCTCACTTCTGCTACGCCGGCAGAGAGGTAATCTTCAAAGCCTTCGAAAATGTAAGCGCCTTCGCCTGAAATCACGACACTTTCCGGCAAACTGAAGGCAGCGGCAGTTCCAACAAGGCGTCCAAGCCTACGAGCTGCTGCACCAACGTCCTCGATCTGTTCTGGCTTTGAAAAATCTGGCCAATCTTCAAGTAGCCTCTCCGTGATTGTTCCGTAGCCAACGGATTCGTCGCGTACGACTTCCCCATTTATCGAAAGCGCGTAACCCGTACCGGCTCCAACCGTCATTACGAAGAACCGATCTACTTGTTGTCCAACGCCAAACCACAATTCCGCTTCAGCGAATGCGATGAGGTCGTTATCAATCGTTGTTGGGTAGCCCAACCTTTCCTTCAGCAAATCGTGTAGCGGAACTTCTCTCCAGTTTAAGAACGGTGCGTGGGTTACCCAACCCGTTTCCGTAACGTGTCCGCCGAAGCAGACGCCAACCGCGGCAATATCGGTTTCTGGGTACAGTTCCCTGGTGGTTTCTTTCAAAGTGGAAACGAGGGCGTCAATTTCGTCCAGGGTCGCGCTTACCCTATGAGACTTGAGCGGGCGCACCTCTGCGGCCAAAACCTCTGGTTGCGGGCCAGTAAGGATGCCAGTTATTTCAGTTGCCGTGATGGATATGCCGATGACCAAAATTGCGTCGTCGCAAATCGCAAGCGGAATAATCGGGCGTCCAAGTCCTGGCAGTGAAACGGACTCTAACTCATGGATTAACCCTGCGTCCAATAGGGGAGCAGTCACTCGGGAAAGGGAGGCGGGGGAGAGCCCTACGCGGCTTGCTAGTTCTGATCGCGAGTGCGGTCCGAACCGTATTAGTTCCAGCGCAACTCGCCGTGAAGAGGCGGGGATGTCTTGCCAACGCTGAGCTTGAGAATCGTTCACCCTTCTAGTGTGCCCTAAAACGAAGAACTAGGCGAGACATAGTTTTGCAGCAAGAGAAAGTTGTCACAACCGCTTGACATGACTTAATGTTGCGACAATACTAAGTCTTATCAGCGACCAATCAACGAGGATTAGCGTAGTAATGGCGGCAACAAAAACTAGACCGATCTATTTGCGACACGGCGGGGTGTCACTACTTTTAGCGGCTACGTCCCCGGACGCCCTTCCCCAGGTTCTCCATTGGGGGGAACGATCTAGGTGAACTCGAATCCGACGAGATTGCTTCACTGATCTCAGCGCTCACACCTCCCGAGGTGTCCGATCAGATCAACGGGGTGCCGAGCTTAACTCTGCTACCTGACCCCTCCTATGCCTGGTATGGCACACCCGGCTTTTCCTTGACTCTTGCGGATGGCAACCCTGTCACGAGGCTCGAAGTTGTGGACATCGAGACCTCGCAAATCGAAAGTGATCGTAAAGGATCCGTTGTGCTCATAACTGCCGAGGATGCAGATAGAGGTGACGGGCCGACGGTAAAAATCGAATTAGAAATGTTTGGCTCCGGTCTGATCCGCATTCGCGCAACGGTTGCCGCAAGGGAGGCCGCACTCGCAGTCGGGGCAATAACTCCGCTTCTTCCGGTCCCGCAGTACGCTGACGAAGTCATGGATTTTGTAGGTCGTCACCTGCGTGAGCGTCATGAACAACGCCAGCCGTTCTCTCTGGGAACCCACTTGCGTGAGTCGCGTCGTGGGCGGACTTCTATGCAGGCGCCAACAGTTCTTGCAGTTGGGCCGAAAGACTTTGGTTACCGTAGTGGGGAAGTGTGGGCAACACACATTGGTTGGTCAGGCGATCAACGGATTCTAGCTGAGCGCGTGCACACCCCTCATCGCGTGATCGGAGGCGGCGAGCTACTGCACGACGGCGAAGTGAATCTAGAATCGGGGGAGGAATACACGTCCCCGTGGACCTACTTTGCTCACGGCGTTGGCCTTGACACAATTGCCGCGCAGTTTCATACCTTCCTTCGTACGAGGCCGGATCGTGTAACTCGCCCTCGTCCAGTGACTCTGAATACGTGGGAAGCTGTCTACTTCGATCAGAACCTCACCGACCTGACCGAGCTTGCAAAGAATGCGGCTGCCGTTGGAGTTGAACGCTTCGTGCTTGACGATGGTTGGTTCGGCTCTCGCAGAAATGATGCGGCAGGACTCGGTGATTGGACTGTAAGCAGTGAGGTTTGGCCGGACGGGCTCACTCCGCTTGTATCAACAGTCAATGAGCTCGGTATGGAGTTTGGATTGTGGGTTGAACCAGAGATGATCAATCCCGATTCAGCTTTGGCAAGGAAGCATCCTGAGTGGATCTTGGGGCGTGAGAACCGCGACCCGATCCTAGCTCGCAACCAGCAGGTGCTGGATTTGTCCAACCCTGATGCATACGAGCACATCAAGTCCGCCCTCATGGATTTGCTTGACGAGTATCCGATTACGTACCTGAAATGGGATCACAATCGGGATTTGCTTGAGCCGATATCACGGGCAAACGGGCGGGTCGCAACGCACTTTCAAACGCTCGCGACTTACCGACTCATGTCAGAGCTCAAGTGTGCGAAGCCGGGCTTGGAGATTGAATCTTGTTCATCCGGCGGTGGCCGCATTGATTTAGGGGTCATGGAAATCTGTGATCGGGTGTGGACGTCCGACTGTATTGATCCCGTCGAACGCGTGCAGATCCAGCGCGGAACGAGCCTGCTAGTGCCGCCGGAGATTCTTGGGGCACACATTGGGGACGCTCGAGCACACACCACAGGACGCGCGACAACTCTTGATTTCCGGTTTGCAATCGCCTTTGCTGGCCACCTTGGCATTGAGTGCGATTTGCGCGGTGTTAGCGCAGAAGATCTGACGAAACTTCGTGGAATGGCGCAACTGTGGAAGCAGTGGCGTTACCATTTGGCCAATGCAAAGCAGGTAAACGCTGACGACCCTGAAACCGGACGGTCAGCTGTTGGATTCGTTAATCACAGCGGTGACCGGGGGTTGTTCATTGTTAGTTCGATTGCGACTTCGGAGACCTATCCAACCGACCGACTGCGTCTAGTGGGTCTAGATGATGATCGCCAATATGAAGTGTCGTTAGTGCTAGAACCAACTGATGATCTGAAATTGCCTCCCTGGATAATCAAGGGGAAAACGACAGCCAGTGGGCGTGCCCTCGAAGAAGTTGGAATTGCAAGCCCAACGTTCATGCCCGGCTCCGCTCTAGTGCTTGACGTACGCGCGCTCGACTAAGACTTAACCGACCTAACCAATCTCATCTAAACACTTGGAGGAATGATGGCCAACCCATCTCGGCGTGAATTCCTGTTGGGCATGTTTGCTGTCGGAACGGCAACAATGCTGGCAGGTTGTGGTCAGCCGCGGTCAAATCAGGCAGATTTGGAGTTTTTCCAATATAAGTCTGAAGCAATTGACCTATTCGATGATATTTGCAAGCAATTCAATGCGCAGCATCCGGAGATTCTTGTGAAGCAGAACTTCCAAGCCGACAACGTAACCGCGTTGCGGGTAAGGCTTGTTAAGGAAGACATGCCGGACATCGTAACTATTAACGCGGACTATGCGTTTGGAGACCTTGCACGATCAGGAGTCTTCTACGACTTCGCTCTGACAGGAATGCTCGACAACGTTCAAGATGGTGTTGCGCAGATCCTCCCCTCGCTGGGGCAGGGAGGCGACGGGCAGATAAACGGCCTCCCCCTTTCGACAAACGGTTCCGGGATCATTTATAATCGAGAAATTTTTGATCAGTATCGAATCGAACCACCCAAGACTTGGGATGAGTTGATTGCGATTGCTGAAGAGCTCGAGGCTGCTGGTGTGGATCCCTTCTATTGGGGCTTTAAAGATAACTGGACTGGCGCGCCAATGTTTTCCTCAATCTCTGGTGGTTTCTTAACCGAGGGCGTTGCTAACTGGTACGACAAGCGTCGCGCTGGCGAAGAATCATTTGAAACACTGCGCCCAGTATTTGAAAAGATGAGCCAAGTTGCGAAGTTCGGCAACAAGAACAAGTTCGAAATTGGTTACAACGACGGAAATCAGGGCTTCGCACAAGGTAAAGCAGCCATGTATATTCACGGCACCTACGCCATCCCTGCGATCCGCTCGTACAACCCGGATATTCAGCTTGCGACTTTCGCAACGCCAGCTGACCGGGAAGAAGACACGAAAGTGGTTTCAGGTGTGGACGTAGCCCTCGTAATGGGTACGAACCCGCGACATGAAGAGGAAAGCTTAGAATTCCTCTCTTACGTCATGGCAGAAGAAAACATGCTGTCCTACTGCAAGGAACAGGTGGCGTTTCCAACGTTGCAGGGAACGAGCACCACAGATGAGGCGCTAATCGGCCTTCAACCCTATTTTGAATCAGATCGTATAGCGACCTATTCCGACCACAACTTTCCGCAGGGTATAAATCTCAATAACTACATGCACCAGTTTCTAATCGACGGGAATGTGGATCGTTTCATCTCAGTACTAGATCGGCAGTGGGACAAAGTTACCGCTCGCATTACGGAAACGGAGTAGGAAGCCTCATGTCTGTTAAAGAACTTCGCCCTAGTAAGGGCCGGGCAACGCAAACCCGAAAAGTTGATCCCGCGCATGTTTGGATGGTTATTCCCGCGATAATACTTTTCACCGGGTTGCTTACTTTCCCGTTGCTGCAGGGTATTTTTTACACGTTCACAAACTTCAAGGGATACGGGGACTGGGACTTCATCGGTCTTACGAACTACATAAACCTGTTCCAAGATGAGGTGATCTGGGAGTCGTATATATTCACCTTCAAGTACGCGATAAGCGCAACCATCCTCACTAACGTAATCGCACTTTTCTTGGCTGTTTTGCTGAACTCACGAATCAAAGCGAAAAATGGGTTGCGGGCCTTGTACTTCCTGCCGAATATCCTGCCGGTTTTGATTGTTGCTTACATTTTTAGCTACCTGTTTACGAATAACATTCCTCTGATCGGGGAGTGGCTTGGTTGGGAATGGTTATCGACGTCATTGCTCGCACAAGAGTCGACGGCTTGGATGGCGATCGTTTTCGTTGGAGTCTGGCAGGGGGTTGCTTTCACAACGATCATCTATATTTCTGGGCTCCAAACTGTTCCTGAAGAAGTTTATGAGGCGGCCGCATTGGATGGTGCGTCATCGTGGCAGCAGTTCAAATCGATCACTTTCCCGCTAATCATTCCGTTCTTTACAATCAACGTGGTTTTGAGTTTCAAGAACTCGCTTGGCGTGTTCGACCAGATCGTTGCTCTTACGAACGGTGGTCCGGGAACGTCCACGCAATCGATTTCTTTCCTTATTTTCCGCAATGGCTTCCAAGGTGGCGAGTTCGCGTACCAGTCTGCTAACGGAGTTATCTACTTCATCATCTTGCTGGTTCTGTCGTTTGCCCAGCTGAGGTTCCTACAGTCAAAGGAGCGAATCTAATGTCAACGACCGTCAAAGCGGCGGAACCAAGAATTCGGAAGGATCGTCCGCGCACAAACTGGTGGGCTACCGCACTACTCGTGGTTTTGTCGCTCACTATTCTCGTTCCGCTGTATTTTGCTGTTGTTACTGCATTTAAGACGGCTCCGGAGCTCGCCGAATCAGGATTTGCACTACCGCAGAGCTTCAACTTGGACAATTTCCGAGAGGCTTGGCGTCTCACCAACTTCCCGTCCCGGCTCATGACGTCGGCGGTGGTGACGGTTGGTGCAGTTGTGCTCACGTTGCTCACGAACTCGATGGTCGCATACGCGATTGCGCGAAACATGAACAGGCGTGGCTTCAAAGCCTTGTACTACTTCTTTGTTTCAGCGCTTTTCGTTCCATTCCCGATTATCATGCTTCCCGTCGTTAAAGAAACTGCGATTTTAGGGATTGATAACGAGGCCGGCCTGATCTTGCTGTATACAGTTTACGGCTTGGCGTTCAACATCCTCATGTACACCTCGTACCTAAAGTCGGTTCCGGAAGAGCTTGAAGAGTCGGCTCGTATTGACGGTGCTTCGACATGGACAATCTTTTGGAGAATTGTTTTTCCGCTGCTGGTTCCGATGAACGCAACTGTTGGTATTCTGACGTGCCTGTGGGCGTGGAATGACTTCCTGCTGCCCTTGGTTATTCTGTCGGATCCGAACACGCAGACGTTGCCGCTTGCGCAGTATGTTTTCCAAGGTCAGTTCAATACCAACTATCCAGCGGCATTTGCCTCGTATCTGATGGCTATTGCGCCGATGGTACTAGTGTATGTTTTTGCTCAGAAGTGGATTATTTCCGGCGTTATGAGAGGTTCACACCGATGAAAGAGAATACGATGATTAAGCGCGACCAGTGGTGGCGCGATCGGGTTGTTTACCAGATTTACCCGCGTTCTTTCGCGGATTCCAACGGTGATGGCATTGGGGATCTGCGTGGAATCATTGATCACGTGGACCACTTGGAAGACCTTGGGGTAGGAGTAGTTTGGTTATCACCGATCTACCGTTCACCTCAGGACGACAATGGCTACGACATCTCGGATTACCAGGATATTGACCCGATGTTTGGAAGCCTCGCAGACTTCGACGAGCTAGTCGAAGCCCTCCACGAACGCGACATCAAAGTGGTCATGGACCTGGTGGTAAACCACACCTCTGATGAGCACGCGTGGTTCAAAGAATCGGCAAGTTCGCGTGATTCCAAGAAGCGGGACTGGTACTTTTGGCGCGATCCCGCGCCAGATGGGGGAGAGCCTAACAACTGGGAGTCCGTATTCTCCGGACCTGCCTGGCAGTTCGATGAAGCCACCGGACAGTACTACCTGCACCTATTTTCGCGCAAGCAGCCCGACCTCAATTGGGAAAATCCTGACGTTCGCCAGGCTGTGTATCAAATGATGCGTTGGTGGCTTGACCGCGGTGTCGACGGGTTCCGCATGGATGTTATTAACCTCATTTCAAAGGTTCCGGGCCTGCCCGACGGCCCGGTTGGTCCAACGGGAAGAGGCTCTTTCTACGAGGCATGCGCTAACGGACCACGGTTCCACGAGTTCCTGGCTGAGATGCACCGAAGTGTGTTTGACGCTTACCCAGATCGGGTGTTCTTGACGGTAGGTGAGACTCCGGGAATCGGTATCGAGGATGCGCTCAAGTGTTCAGATCCGGCAAGGCGCGAAGTGGATATGGTGTTCCAGTTTGAACACGTTGGGTTGGACAACAATCCAGCAGATAAGTTTTCCGCGGACCGCCCTCAAATGAAATTGGCTGACTTGGCCGAGAACCTTGCGGCTTGGCAACACGGCATGGGGGAGGCGGGTTGGAACTCGCTTTATTTTGAGAATCATGACCAGCCTCGCTCGGTTAGCCGTTGGGGCGATGATGCGCCGCAGTGGCGAGAGCAGTCGGCGAAGGCGCTCGCGGGTATGCTGCACGCGCACAGGGGAACTCCGTATGCGTACCAGGGGCAAGAGCTAGGAATGACCAACGTGGATTGGCGTTCACTCGATGAGTTCCGCGACCTGGAAGTGCTCAACTACGTTGCGGCTCGCGAGGGGAAACAGAGCTTTGCAGATCTACTCCCCGGTATTGCGCGCGTGAACCGAGATAATGCCCGCACCCCGATGCAGTGGGACGGTACAGAAAACGCCGGTTTCACAACGGGTAAGCCCTGGATCGCTGTCAACGAAAACTCAGCACAGGTAAACGCTGATTCGCAGCGCGGGGTAGAGGGCTCAGTCTTTGAGTTCTACCGGGAACTCATTGCCTTGCGCCGCGAACTTCCCGTACTGGTATGGGGCAGTTTTGAGCTACTTGGACCGCTTGGGGAAGGTGTAGAAAACCCGCAACTGTGGGCTGTTCGCAGGTTCTACGAGGGCCAATACCTAACGGCGATTGCGAACTTCTCTAGAGAGAACGCGCAGGTTCCAGAAGGCTGGTGGCCGGCAGATGCTGAAGTCGTCCTCGCAAGTGATGAAGTACGAACCGGGGAGCTAGGCGGCTGGCAAGTCGTGTATCTCAAGTACTGAGGACGGGGGACTCAAACCTGGCGGCGCGAGGAAGAGCTCTAAACACCTTTACACTTTGTGTAAAAGTGATAATTTGGCGATATGAGCAACGTCGCTAATGGATCACGTGTAACTCTTCCCCCTATGGAGCACGCCCTGTGGGGAACCTTTGATGAATCAGAAGAACTGTCGCCCTCGGTGCAAAAGCTGCTACACAAGTTGCTTGGTACTGGTGATAACCAGCTGCCTCGCTTGCGTGTGGATGAGGTCCGCCTCTCCCCGATTAAGTTGTCGCCCGAGGACCTTAGTCGGCTGGGTGACATTGTTGGGCCAGAATATGTAAGTACGGAAAAAGAACAGCGGATGCGTCGGGCCCGCGGTAAGTCCTACCCTGATCTGTTGGATTGGCGGTCTGTTAAGGAAATCGCGGCGCCCGACGCGGTTGTCGTTCCGGGCACCAACGAAGAAGTGTTGGAAGTTCTGCAGTTTTGTGCGGCGCAACGCATTGCGGTGGTTCCGTTTGGCGGTGGAACCTCCGTGGTCGGCGGCGTCAGCCCAAAGACGGGTGACATGCGTGCAGTTATCAGCGTTGACGTGCGTCGCTTCGACAAGGTTGAGGACGTAGATACTATCTCTTGTGAAGCAACTTTCGGGGCTGGCATGACTGGCCCGCATGCGGAACTTGAGATAGCAAAGCACGGTTTGCAGATAGGCCACTACCCGCAATCATTCCCGTACGCCACGCTCGGTGGTTACGCGGCCGCCCGGTCTTCTGGGCAAAGTTCCGCGGGGTATGGCCGTTTTGACGAAATGGTGCGGTCGATGACCGTGGTTACTCCAGAAGGCATCATGGACATCGGTTGGAAAGCGCCAATGTCTGCGGCAGGTCCGGATTTGCGCCACGTGTTCCTCGGGTCAGAGGGCAGCTTCGGAATCATCACCAAGCTTCGGCTGTGTCTGCATCGTCTGCCTGAAACAAAGCGCTATGAAGCATTCCACTTCAAAGACTTTGAGGCCGGCGCAGATGCGATGCGCGAAGTTACGCAGCAGGGGACTGGCCCAACGGTCTTGCGTCTATCTGACGAAATCGAGTCTTCCCTAAACCTGTCCTCTACCACGTCGATGGGCTCCTCGGCCAACAGCAAGGTGGGCTGTTTGATGCTCACGATGTTTGAAGGAACGAAGGAGCACGCGGCTTCTCGCCACGCAGAAACGCGAGACCTGCTGATCAAAATGGGTGGTGTCTCCCTCGGCGAGGATCCGGTTCGCGAATGGGAGCAAGGCCGTTTCGGCGCACCCGTATTCCGCGACGGCCTGATTGACAACGGTGCGGTTTGCGAAACACTTGAAACCGCAACGGACTGGTCGAACATTGGGCGTTTGAAGAAGGCTGTCACCGAAGCAATCACGACGAAGTTGGCTGAAAGCGGCACGATCTCGGTCGTGATGTGCCACATTTCGCACGTGTACTCCGGGGGATGCTCCCTTTACTTCACGGTCGTTGCAGCGCAGAAGGGCAAGGATCCAGAGGCTCAGTGGTGGCCGGTTAAGAAAGCGGCCTCGCAGGCCATCATTGACGCCGGAGGCACAACCACTCACCACCACGGTGTTGGCACCGACCACCGAGCATTCCTACCCGGCGAAATCGGCGGCCCGTCGATGAAACTTCTGCACGCAATTAAGGACTCTGTTGACCCGGTGGGGATCATGAACCCCGGAAAACTGGTGTAGACAGATGAAACCGACAGAAGTTCTAACTAAACACACCATCAAACGCATAGCGATGGTCGTGAACCCAAATGCGGCTAAAGGCAAAGTCATGGAGGCCGCCGACTACGCCCTCGATACTTTTATTAGGGGCGGCGTCGATGTCGTTCAGATGTCGGGTGCGACGCCTGCCGCTGGTCGCGAATTACTCCATAAGGCCGTTTACGAGGGCGAGTATGACGCTCTGGTGGTTTGTGGTGGCGACGGTCTGATTAGTGCTACTTTGCAGGAACAGGCGAATACTGACATTCCGCTGGGCATAATTCCGGCTGGAACGGGTAATGATCACGCTCGGGAGTACAACATTCCCCGTCATCCGTCGCGCGCGGCTGAGATCATCATGGATGGATATGCCACGCGCACGGATCTGGGGATCATGCGCAATAGTGCGGGTGAGGAACGCTACTTCGGCACTATTGCCTGCGCTGGGTATGACTCGCTAGTTTCGGATCGCACGAATACGATGCCGTACCCAACTGGTCGATCTCGCTACATCGTGGCGGGTTTCGTCGAGTGGGCGCAGTTTAAGCCGCGGGTAAGCAAGATTTACGTGGACGGAAAGCTCGTGTTTTCTGGATTGGTCACTATGGCCACTGTGGGAAACACGCGTTCCTACGGTGGAGGCATGGAGGTTTGTCCGAAGGCGGACCACCACGATGGCCTGCTGGACCTGTCTTTGCTCACTAATTTTGATCGACGCAAGATGATCCTCAACATGACGAGTATCAAGGCCGGCTCGTGGTGGAAGTTAAAGGGGGCCCGCACGTATCGCGGGAAGACCATCCGGATCGAAATGCCCGGAGTCACTTCATATGCGGACGGCGACCCGTTCTTTGAAACACCAATCGAATGCCGGGTCGTTCCAAACGCTGGTTACTACATTGTGCCGAGGCCGTAATGACAACACCAGATAGCAATCAAGTTGAAATCGACGCAGCAATCGATGCCGCAGGCAGAGAAAGCCTGATTAAAAACGGGATCGCCCGTACAACCGTCGCGGGCGTGGCGCGCGAGGCCGGAGTTTCACGTCCGACCTTCTACGCACGCTATCGCAACATTGCCGAGATGGCTGCCAATATCCTCACTCAAGAACTGATTCCATTAACGGCTGGCATTTTCCCGTTGCCAACGACGGTAGGAGGATTTGTGGAGGCCGTTGTCGCCGGGGCTAATGAGTTACGCCAAAACGAACTGATTACCGCGGTTATCGCCCATGATCCAGAACTGCTACAGACTTACCAGTTCGAACGATTGGGTCGAGTACAAACACATTTCATTGCACTGTCTGTTGACGTGCTGAACAACATTGAAGGATCTGGTTCACCGTTGCGCGATGAGGACCATGAGGTCATGGCTGCGGTCTTGATAAGCACTGTGCAGTCGATGGCTCTTCAACGCGAAACTCTGCGACCGGTAATTGCATCCGACGAAGTCTGGTCGGAGCAGTTAACAACTTTACTGAACGGATACCTACTGCCATGAAACACTCAAATGCGCTGAATGCTTTAAGGAGAGCAACTGAACTAGAGCAGATCTTAAACTCTAAGGATCCCGTAGACCTCGTGGTGATCGGTGGAGGAATTACAGGCACCGGTATCGCCTTGGATGCGGTATCTCGAGGGCTGAAGACCGTGCTGATTGAGAAGCACGACCTGGCCTTCGGTACGTCACGCTGGTCATCAAAGCTCGCCCACGGTGGCTTGCGCTATCTGGCGAAACTGGATTTCAAGATTGCGCACAACTCGGCCGTGGAACGCGGAATTTTGATGGAGCACACGGCTCCGCACCTAATCCACAGCCTGCCGCAGGTAACTGCGCTGGGCAAGGACACTAATATCATTCAGAAGGGCGCGATGCGCGCCGGGTTCTTGGCCGGCGACGCTCTAAGGGTGGCTGCTAGGACTTCTTCGAACACATTGCCGCACTCTCACTATGCTTCCAAGGCTGAGACGATAGAGCTTTTCCCAGCAGTCAAGCGAGACGGGCTTCTTGGTTCGTGGGTCAACTACGACGGACAAATGGTTGATGACGCGCGGGTAGTTACTGCCATTGCGCGTACAGCCGCAGAGATGGGTGCAAGCATCCTAACTCGCGTTGCAGCAGATCAAATTTTTGCGGACCGAGTGTACGTGACCGACGAAGTGACGGGTGAAACCGGCACTATCTACGCACGCGCTGTAATCAATGCGTCTGGCGTGTGGGCGGCTTCGTTGGATCACGACATCAAGATCCGGCCCGCTCGCGGAACGCACTTGGTCTTTGACGCGGAGAAGCTCGGCAATCCGAAGGGGTCGTTAACAGTTCCGCTTCCGGGCTCAATCTCTCGGTATCTTTTCTTCCTGCCTGCCCCGCACGGTCGTGTTTACCTGGGGCTTACCGATGAGGACAATCCGGGTGAAATTCCTGATGTTCCAGTTCCTCCGGAGGAAGATATTGAGTTCTTGTTGAAGAACATCAACAGGGCGTTGGAGGTCCCGCTGAGTCGCGATGACGTTATTGGTGCCTTCACCGGATTGCGCCCTCTAATTGATTCTGGCGAGGGCGGATCGACTGCGGATGTGTCACGCAAGCACGTAATTATTTGTTCTGAAGAAGGCGCCTATTCGGTGGTTGGCGGCAAGTTCACTGAGTACCGGTTGATGGCGGAAGAAACGCTTGACAAGGTGCTGGGGGAGCGCGGCATTTCTGCCGGGAAGTGCCAGACCCGCGATCTGCCTCTGGTGGGGGCGCCGATGCATCCGGATTCGCGCAGTGTGGCGGGGGTCGACCTCGATGGAATTCTAAAGCCGGTTGTGGATAGGTTTGGCTGGGAGGCTCCCGAGGTCGTCAACGTTGCCACTGTGGATAGGCCTTTGGATTTCTTGCCAGGAACGGACGTTACGCGCGCGGAAGTGGAGTTCGCGTTGACTCACGAGGGCGCTATGAGTGTTGCGGATATTCTCGAGCGCCGCACTCGTATTGGTTTGGTTAAGGCAGATGCTGAGAGGGTTCGTGGCGAGGTACAAGAAATCGTGGATGCCGTGTTAACAGGTGAGGAGAAGTAGTTATGAAACTTCCTAAGTTTATTTTGATGATGATCGCGAAGATTCAGGCGCGCGCGCCAAAGTTCTTTGCAAGCATCATCCACCTGGTGACCTCTAAGCCGGGCAAGAAAAAGAAACAGCCAACCGCGGAGCAACTTGCCGCAATTTCTGCTACGAAAGTGGAGAAAGCTAAGCAGGCCAAACGTCCGCTTGATCGCACCGACGGGGTTCGCGCCGCAAACCGTGCGGCAGGGATTCCGGGCGCCTAGGCTACTTGAGTAGCTGTCAGTGCCATTCACGCGAGGGGTTGGTGCCTGCTTAAAACAGGGGGCAGCAATCTGAGACGGGGGCCGCAACCTGAAGCGGGATTGGTGCATACTTAGGCCCGCGTTGGTGCTTACTTAAACAGGTCACCAATTCCGAACGTGGTGCGTTTGTAGATGGCGTTTTTTACTGCCCGCTTCGGGTCCCTGATGTACCCCATGCCCTTCTTGCCGTAGAGAGGGTTGATGGCTTTCTTCGCTGCTCGCTTTGCCCGCCCGGTGGTTCGGGCGCTGATTGACTTCTTCGGTGAAGGTTTTCTCATTCCAAACTTCATACTCCAATTCTAGGAGTCTATGAATGCGCAAATGGTGGGTATGGCAAGACTTCTAACTCGAGGGTCTGATAATTCTTGGTGTAGGTTGTTCGGCCCCGTCAAGTTTCTAGTGGTAAGCAACGATTAGCCCAGAAACTAGTCGCGAGGATCGTCGCTTGTTACCCGTAGGGCGCATACAGACATGAATACGGAGACCAGTCGCGAGTATCGAGGTGTCTGATCCTGGAGTGTTGTTGAGACGAGAGCGGTGAAAGTGACTCTATGTCCGTTTGGTTGGCTAAGCTGATGGGAGTGTCTTGACGTTCCAAGGAGACAATGGTGACTCGACAAACAGAGCTACAACGTAAGCAGGCGGCTAGAGGTTTTTCTGAGAGATGGGCCGGTCGTGGTTACGAGAAGGGCGATACTGCTTCCTTCTGGCTCGAGTTGCTCCGTGACGTCGTTGGTATGGAAGACGTCACCACGAACGTCCGGTTTGAAGACTCCACGGTCGCTCGTGGTTTCATTGATGTGACGATCCGCGATGCTAAGACGATTGTTGAGCAAAAGTCACTGGGCGTTGATCTTGATAAGCGGGAACTTCGTCAGGGCACTATGGTCACTCCGTTTGAGCAGGCGAAACGGTATGCGGATTCGTTGCGTAACTCGGAGCGGCCAGACACGATCATTGTCTGTGATTTCAATCAGTTCCGAATCCACGACCTCGATAGTGATCGCCCTGCGGAAAACTACGTATCTTTCACGCTAGATGAATTACCAGAGCAACTTCATCTGCTGGGTTTCTTGATTGACCCACAGATGCAGCGGCGGAAGCGAGAAGAGAAGGTCTCGCTGGATGCGGGTGCCCGCATTGGCAAACTCTATGACATGGTGCGTGAGCAGTACATTGATCCTGATGCGCCTGCCTCGCAGCATTCGTTAAATGTTCTCTGTGTGCGACTGGTGTTCCTTTTGTTCGCCGAGGACGCAGGCTTGTTCAAGAAGGATTCGTTCTATCGGTATTTGAAGCCTCTGCCGGCGGACCGGGCACGTCCTGCTTTGAAGGAGTTGTTTGCTTATTTGCGAACTCCCGACGAGGATCGAGATCCATACGCTTCGGATTCATTGAAGGCGTTCCCGTACGTGAATGGTGGACTATTCGAAGCCGAGGTCGAGGTGCCAAGCCTGACGCAAGAGATTGTGGATTTCTTGCTGGAGGAGGTTTCGGAAAACACCGACTGGTCGGAGATTTCACCAACAGTTTTTGGTGGCGTTTTTGAATCCACCTTGAACCCTGAGACCAGGCGTGCAGGAGGCATGCACTACACCTCGCCTGAAAACATTCATAAGGTCATTGAGCCCCTGTTCTTGAATGATTTAAAGGCAGAGCTGGAGGAGATCCTGGATGATCCTTCATTGGGGGACCGGGCGCGGCGAAACAGGTTGGAAAAATTCCAAGACCAGATCGCTTCACTGAACTTCTTCGACCCTGCTTGCGGTAGTGGAAACTTCCTTACCGAAACTTATATTCAGCTAAGAAAGTTAGAGAACAAGGTTCTCTCGGAGCTTTTACGAAATCAGTCTGTTCTTGCACTGGGGGAGGATTACACTCCTGTCAAGGTTTCGTTGAAACAGTTTCATGGCATTGAGATCAACGACTTCGCGGTCAATGTTGCAACCACGGCGCTTTGGATTGCAGAGCTACAGGCCAATGCAGAGGCACAGTCGATCGTGTACTCAACTATCAAGGATCTTCCGCTTGAGGATTCTGCAAATATTGTGCATGGAAACGCGTTGCAACTGGATTGGGCGGATGTGATTGATCCGTCTGAGTGCGACTACATCATTGGAAATCCGCCGTTTTCCGGATATTCAAGACTTACAACAGAGCAGAAGGCCGATCGTCTGCGAATCATGGGCAAGGCCGGCGGAAGCTTGGACTATGTTACTTGCTGGTTCAAGCTGGCTGCCGAGTACATGAAAAGAACAAATGTCGAGGCCGCGCTGGTTGCGACGAACTCGATTACCCAGGGACAGCAGGTCGCACCGCTTTGGAAACCACTTTTCGAAGATGGACTGGTTATCAACTTTGCACATCGAACGTTTGTTTGGGCAAGTGAATCGGAAAATGCTGCTAACGTGCACGTGGTAATAGTTGGTTTCGGTTACTGCGAATGGAACATCAAGTCCTTGTTCACCTATAGACGCAACGAGGAAATCGAGGTCGAGAATCCGACTAACATCAACGCCTATCTCGCTCCAGCGCCGAATGTTTTTGTAGCTCGAAGGAGTAAACCTCTCAGCGCACCGGTCCCAATGTACCGGGGCAACCAGCCAACTGACGCTGGAAATCTCCTATTGAGCAAAGATGAACGGGAAGACCTACTCCAGAAAGAGACTGAGGCTAAATTCTGGATCCGTCCATTCTCTATGGGCGAAGAGTTCATCAAGGGGCGCGAGCGGTTTTGTCTTTGGCTTGTTGGCATGTCGCCGGCGGAGCTGAAGAGGATGCCGTTGGTTCGTGAACGCGTTGAACGTGTCCGTGAGACCCGCTTGAAATCGACGAAGGCGGCTACACGAAAAAAGGCTGAGACACCTTGGCTCTTCGACGAGATCCGCTATGAGGGAGAATGTCCTTACATCGGAGTACCAGCTGTATCGTCGGAGCGGCGTCACTATATTCCGATGGGATTTGTAACAAACGGAATGATTCCGGGGAATAAACTCTACTTTGTTAATACCGATTCACGATTTGTCTTCGGGATTTTGATGTCAAGGGTGCATAATGCGTGGGTTCGAGCCGTGGGCGGACGATTGAAGAGTGACTATAATTACGCCAACACGATCATTTACAACAACCTGGTGTGGCCCGATGTGACGGATTCTCAACGTGCAGAGATAGAGGCTGCCGGGCAGGGGATCCTGGATGCTCGTGAGAAGTATCCGGGCGCGACTCTCGAGGATCTTTACGATCCTGATAATGCGTGGATGTATCCGGAGCTAACTAGGGCTCACCAGGAGCTTGATGCGGCTGTTGAGCGTGCCTACGGCCTCCCGGTCGACTGTGATGAGAAGGACATTGTGAAGCACTTGTTTGAGCTCTATGCAGAGGCAACAAGGGAATCTGTTTAATTTCGAGTGCAAGATCGGTTTCTTGCGGTATACGGATCAGGGGCTTTGAGAGGAATATCAATGGCGGTATTTGGTGATCAACAAGTATTACAAAGCGGATCGGACGCCAATGCGTCAGAAGAGTTCACGCTGACGATTACAGCTGAGAGAATTGACTCAACAGATCCACGATTTGACGCGAGCGATCTCAAATCTGGTGATGATTATAAACCCCTGAAAGTTTGGTTTGAGAGAGCTGACGGTACGAAGATCACGAGACAGCGCGAACCACATGAGCGCCATATTTCTAACAAGACTCTCCCGTACTTAGCCTTCCAACTGTACGAGAAGGAAATCTTAGATCTTGCTGTCAGTGAGCGGCGCGAATTCCCAGTTCACAAGGAATCCTCAAGCGCCACCGAGTACAAGGGAATCTTCACCAGTAAGAACGAGTATTCACGTATTAGTGGGCACAGTGCCTTTACCACCTTGACTTATAAGCGAAGTGATGGCGGTAAGTTTGTAGTCCACAGTTGGAATATTTTCTCTACCCTTAACCTGGTACAGGAATGTCTCAAAAGGTTTGGGAATCCAGGAGATCAGTTTGTTCTGATTTATCGGGAGAAAGGAACCTTTGACCTCGAAGATGAAGAGATCGCCATCGCGGAGGAAGAAATCGAAGAAGTTGAGGAAACGCCTTACCAGAACAAGTATTCGTCAGTGTTATTGATATCCAAGAATATTGTTTTCCGAGGAGCTCCAGGTACTGGGAAGACCTACCTGGCTAGGCAAATTGCTGCCGACATAGTTTCCGAAGGAAAGACCCAGAAGTTTTCAGAGCTGGATACCAACCAAAAACGCCAGGTTGAGTTTGTACAGTTCCATCCCAGCTATGACTACTCAGATTTTGTCGAAGGGCTTCGACCCCGGCTCAATGATGACGGGACAATGGGATTTGAGCTTCAAGATGGCATCTTTAAGGAATTTGCAACTGCTGCCAGGCGAAACTATGAGGACAGTCGCAAATCTGGTGATCAGATAAGACGTGAGAGCTCTGTTAAGGAAGCAATTGAGGACTTCATTGAATCCATCGAACCCGGCGTTACCTCTTATAAGACCACGAATGGAAACGAGTTCTTTGTTTCGAGTGTGGATGAGACTCACGTCTATGTGTCAATCCCAGGGAACAAAGTGTCGAGCAAACTTGGGCTAAATCGATCTGACATCGAGACCGTGTTGGAAGCAGAGGACGATCTTCGAAGAGTCAAAGATCTAAGAAGGATTTTGAACACTGTGCATAACAGGCAGGAATACTGATACTTATTCGTCCTGTGCAAGGAGATCCAGGAGCGCCTTAGAATACCAGCCAGACAACGGGTGGATAGGGTTACCGCCAAGAACTATGTATTCATTATCGATGAGATCAATCGTGGCGAAATATCGAAGATATTTGGAGAGTTATTCTTTGCTATCGACCCTGGATACAGGGGAGAACGAGGCGCGGTAGCAACCCAGTACTCCAACCTGCATGTGGACCCTACTAGAAAGTTCTATCTGCCGCCCAACGTTTACATCATTGGAACTATGAATGACATTGATCGTTCAGTGGACAGCTTTGACTTCGCTATGCGTAGACGTTTTCGGTTCATTCAACTACAAGCTTCGGATCAGGAGGGAATCTTAGATAACCTGGACGACCCCACGATTAGGGCGGAAGCTCACAGGAGAATGCTGAGCCTTAATCGTGCCATTGTTCAGGTAGAGGACTTGAACGAAAACTATGAAATTGGGCCGGCATACTTCCTCAAGTTGAATTCCATTGGCTTTAACCAACTTTGGACCGACTACCTGGCTCCCTTACTCCTGGAATACGTGCAAGGCATGAATAACGAGGACGAGATCATACGGACCTTTGAGGCTGCATATGGTTATCCGGACGAGACAGTGAGTAGTGACAGTGCGCACTTTGAAGGTTAGCGACAACTCGTCACTATCTGAGGACGAAGTGTCCCAGATCCCTACTCTTATCAGTAAGCTTTCTGAGAAGACTTTGCGTGAGCTTGACTCTGAGGGAATATTTATGATGCATCAAGCTCTCCGCACGTCCGATGACTTGGACTTAGATCAGATGGTTATCTCGTGTTCCAAAGGTTTATTCAGGACGGGTAACCTCATGGGATTCCTAGGAGTTGGATCTGAGCGCCTGGTGATCAAGTCTCGTTTTAGCAATGACGATGAGGATTACTTTTTTCAGTATCTGCTTGATCGCGTCCTTAAAATGCCAAACTTGATTGATCTGAAATCCGATATTGACAGTGATAACCAAGTTTTTCAATTTCTGATTTTTCTCTTCCCGCACTACCTGAAACAAGCTATGAGGAAAGGCGTGTATAAGGAGTACAAGTCATACGAACGCAATGGGGGGAATCTAAAGGGAACAATCGACATCGCACGACATATCAGGGACAACACCCCATTCATCGGAAATGTAGCCTTCAACGAACGGCAATTCTCATATGATAATGGGCTCATTCAGCTGGTCAGACACACAATCGAGTTTATTAGCCTACAGCCGACTGGTAAGTGTCTTTTAGCGCAAGTTAAAGACGAAGTACAAATGGTTCGGGAATCCACAGAACCATATCGTGCGTATGATCGGCGAAAAATCGTAAATTAAAACGAGAAACATGTGGTTCGACATGCATACTTCCGCGAGTACTCCAGACTTCAAAAGCTGTGCCTGCTAATTCTGCGACATCGTGAGCACTTCTTTGGGATAGGTTCGAACGAGCTATACGGAATTCTGTTCGACGGCGCTTGGCTTTGGGAAGAGTACTTATACCTACTTATGGAAGACGAGTTCTTTCACCCACGTAACAAGCGTGGGCAGGGGCGTCAGCATCTTTTCTCAGGAGACGTTGGATGGATATATCCAGACTTTATTGGTAAGGATCCAGATAGTCGGATTATTGCTGATGCGAAGTACAAGCCAACTAGGAATATTGGAAATCGGGACTATCTGCAGCTTCTTGCCTATATGTTCAGGTTTGATTCGAAAGCGGGTTTTTTCTTGTATCCAGAGACTGAAGAAATAGAGATGCAAAAACTTTGGCTGAACCAGGGATCGTCCTATGAGAAGAACGTGCGCCGGCGAAATGATACGTTTGTGGCTAAACATGGGCTCAGAATTCCGAGCGATTGCACTGATTACGCCTCATTCCTTGCAGCGATCAAAATCAGCGAACGAGAGTTCCTGCGAGGGATCATAAATCTTACACACACGGGCGACTTGCAGTCACCTCTAATCATCTAGCGGCAATGATTATCCCCGAAGTTTTTGCTGAAAGCCAAAGAGATCGCTCTCGAACACAAATTGAAGCTCTCATATAGTCTGAAGAAAAGCGAGCATAGCGGGGGCACTAGCGATAGATGGTCTGACGACGAAGCGGGCAGAGAAGCCCGCTGTTGGGGGGCACCGTCAGAGATTTCAAGATGATAGCCACGGCGTAGATCGCGCAAATCTACGCCGCAACCTTAGAAGCCAAGGATTATCGCGGGCTCGTTGACTCCACGGCGAAGTCCACGTAGCTGTTCAAGAGCTCGGTCACGGAAGCGTCAGCGCTTCGAAGGATTCGCTGTAACTTCCACCCGTCCTTGATCGAGCGCGCAACCTTCTGCTGCAAATCGAGCGGAAGGAGCGGAATCTCCAGATCGGATACTCGGGCGCTCCGCATAGATGCTCCCTGCAGGAAGCGGGTATTGCTCGTACTCATCAAGAGCGTCGCCAGATAATACGGATCCAGGCGCGTAGCATCAACTTCGAGAATATGGACAAGCGGGGACATGCGCGCAATCCCGACCTCGTCAACTGCGGCGCTGATACCGCCCTGCGTGCTCAGGACTATCCGGGGGAGTGGCCCCGAAACACCAACTTCCAGATCGCGATCAGCCGCGAACTTCACGTCGATGATCCGCGCAGAAAGATCAGCGGAAGAAAGGACTGCCTCGTCTTTGCGATTCCGATTCCGCGTTGCCCTGATCTTTAGGTAGTGGCGTTCCTCCAAGGTCCCCAGAGAGACCATAGGCGCCTTTGGTAGATCCTTGACCAACGTGGGAGCCTTCCATGCGGCAAGGCTTTCCAACGCGTCCGCAAGGTCCCGTGTCGAACTCTCGATCTGCTCGGCCTGGTCCGCAACGTCCGGTTCGGGAATTACCCACATTTGCGGATTCAAATTCACATCGCCAGCGAGCAACTCTCGAACAGGAACGGACTGACTCTTCGGAGCAGATTCTGGATCTGCGAGCCACTTCGCAATTTCGATCTCATCTGCGTCCTCGTCTGTCGCATCAATGAAGAGGACCTGATCGCGCGTCGAATTACGGGACAGGATCCACACGACAGTTGCTATCGACGTGCCTTCCGCAAGTCCGCGTGGCAACGCAACGATTGCTTCTACGAGGCCGGAGCGAACCAGCTCGACGCGCGTGTGCTGAATCGCCCCAGGCTTGAACAGCGGAACTGTGGAAGTGAGGACGTAGCCACGCCCTCCGTCGGAAAGATACGACGCAGCCAATTGGACCCACGCGATATCGGTCGAGATCGACCGAGGAGGCACGAGCCAGCGAGGATCCGCGATGGCACGATCGAACTCGTGACGCATTCCGAACGGTGCTTCAATGACGACCGCATCGGCTTTGAGGCCCGGAAATGGATCTTCATTCAAGACGTCGGCGCTCTTTAGGGTCGCTGGAATCTCGTGCAAATACGCACGCAACCGCGCAACATTCAGCGAAGTTTCGAACACGTCGCTACCGTAAAGCTTGGCAGGGGAGTCCTGCTTAGTAGCAACGTCAAAAAGAGTCCCAGCCCTGCCGCAAGCGAGGTCGAGCACAGTCGCGTTTTCAGGAAGTTTTCCTACCGCTCTTGCAAGTATCCGGGAACTAGCCGGATTGAGGCCGGATGCTTCGAAAGACCTACCAAAACCGCGGCGTTCGAGTAACTTATCCGCAACTTCACCGAAGTCTTCGACCGGAATCGAGTCGATCACCGCCTGGACCTCGTCAAATCTTCCCGACTCTTCAAGGGCGGCCAATGACTTCACAAACTGATCCGGATATTCGAGGCCGAGCTGCGCACTCATCTTGCTGAAAGCTACCTCTATGTTGGTCTCAGCTAGGGGCTTTTGCTCGTGTTTTCGAACTGCAAGCAGAGCGGTTACCAGGTGCGAGAAGGGTGTGGTCTCAAGTAGGTCACGCACTGCAATTGCGATAGACCAAAGCAAATCGTCCGCATCTGGCGTTTTGATTTCATATCCGTACGACGTGAGCCATTCGCGCACCTCCCACGCGTCGAACTCCACGCCGTCCGTATCCTTGATGGGTTTAGGGAAGTCGTCATGGCGGCGGCGCCAGTTGCTAACAGCTCCGCGGGACACACCCGCAAGGTTTGCGATGTCACTTGCTGAAAGTGACTGAAGGAAGTGGTTACTCATGCTGCCTCCACAAAGTCGTAGGTCGGCGTGTAAAGGATGGTGTTACGCGCTGCGAGGATCAGTCGCTTGGAGCAGGCACCTTCGCGAGCGAGAACAGTAACTGGAATGTTCTTACCGCCCAGTCGTGAAATGGATTCTGCGAAGATTCCATCTCCTGAGGCCACGACCACTTCGGAAAAACGTCCAGGCCTTACAATATCGAGTTCCCAAAGGATCTCGTAATCTGCTCCATTAACGCCAGACCTTATGCGACGACCAACGTTTTGCCACGCGAAGGCCCATCCATAGAACGCGTATGTGCCAGAAGCTATGACCACCATGTCATTGCTTGTTAGTTCCAGCAGGGTAGTCAGGTCATTCTTGATGTCCTCGACTGTTGAAGAAACCCATTGGGCTCCTCCAGCTAGGTTTTCGATATCTACAAGTACGAGTCGCTGCTTTGCGACTGCTTTGAATGTCTTTTTTCTTAACATGCTTATAGTGTTGCACAGAAAGAACCAGTAACCAAGTGTGAATCAGGTAAACAGGGCCTTGTTACCAAAACGTTATATGCAAAATCCAGCAACAACAGGCTTCAGATCGCGGTCGAGGCGCAAAAACCTTGCAAAATCAAGGTTTATGTCCGCATGGTCGAGTGGTGTCTGTTGAAAGTTCTTTTGTGGGCCTCCTTGTAAACAGACGCTGAGTAGGTGTTTGCGCTGTTGTTGTTCTGCAAATTTGTGGACATGTCTAGTTTCATGAATCGAAGTCTGCGTTGGCGTTATTGACACCCTGCCAGGACAGAAGTCGCGAATTTTTTCGTCGCTGTTAGGCTGAAAGCGAATTCCAGATCTAACAGGATCGGCCCGAAATGTCCCGCTAGGGCCGTGTTTGCACGGGTTTGTCGCTGCGCTTCTTGCCGGTGCGCGATTTCTATCTCTGGCAGCTCCAAGAAGCCCGCGTTATCATATACGAAAAGGTTCAGTTTTGAACTTCCTCTAGTCTGAGTGTTCAGAACCTGTTCCGACAACAGACCTTGAGTTTGATTAACCAACTTGAGAAGGAGAAGGGGAGAACCCATGAATAACCACGATTCAAGGATTCCATCAACCACAGAGACCGGCAGTCCGCGCCAGTCTGATGCACATTCTCTGTCAGTTGGGCCTGACGGTCCGCTGTTGCTCCACGATGTAGAGCTCGTTCAGAAGCTCGCACGTTTCGACCGCGAACGTGTTCCCGAGCGCAGCCCGCACGCGAAGGGCTCCGGCGCTTTCGGCGAGTTCGAGGTAACCGGCGACGTCAGCAAGTACACGAAGGCTAAGTTCCTCCAGCCTGGCGCAAAGACGCGTATGCTCGCTCGTTTCTCCACTGTTGCAGGTGAGCTCGGTTCACCCGACACGTGGCGCGACGTCCGCGGTTTTGCACTGAAGTTCTACACCGAGGACGGAATTTTCGACATGGTCGGAAACAACACCCCGGTGTTCTTTGTGCGAGACCCGATGAAGTTCCCTGACTTCATTCACTCCCAGAAGCGCACGCCAGACTCCGGCCTCCGATCTGTAAACATGCAGTGGGATTTCTGGACCCTTTCGCCCGAAACGGCCCACCAGGTCGCCTACCTAATGGGCGATCGTGGCCTGCCGCGCACTTGGCGCAACATGAACGGCTACTCCTCGCACACGTACATGTGGGTTAATGAGGACGGAGAGTGCTTCTGGGTCAAGTACCACTTCCTGACCGACCAGGGCGTCGAGAACATGACCAACGAAGAGGCCGATAAGATGGCCGGTGAGGACTCAGACTTCCACCGCCGCGAGCTCTTCGAAGCGATCGAGCGTGGCGACTACCCGTCGTGGACGCTAAAGGTTCAGATCATGCCTTACGAGGATGCGAAGGACTGCCGCTTCAACCCGTTCGACCTAACCAAGACTTGGTCACAGAAGGACTATCCGCGTATCGAGGTTGGCCGCTTCACTCTGAAGGAGAACCCAACCAACCACTTCGCTGAAATCGAACAGGCAGCATTCTCGCCCTCGAATATGGTTCCGGGAACCGGAATCAGCCCCGACAAGATGCTCGTGGCACGTACGTTCTCCTACCCGGATGCGCAGCGCAACCGCATTGGTACGAACTACAACCAGCTGCCGGTGAACGCGCCGACCAACCCGGTGAACTCCTACGATAAGGAGGGCGCAATGCAGTACCACCACTCGGGTGATGCGCCGGTTTACGCGCCGAACTCCTACGGTCGTGCGTACCAGGATGAGGAAGGCCGCGTCGAAAACGGTTGGGAGTCCGACGGTGAAATGGTTCGCGCGGCGTACACGCTGCACTCCGAGGACGACGACTTCGGCCAGGCGCACACCCTGGTCCGCGACGTTTTCAGCGACGAGGAACGCGCACGCCTAGTCGACACCCTTGTCGGCCAGATGCGTCAGCTGGACGACATCGTCCGCGAAAACTTCATCAAGTACTGGAAGAACATTGAAGAGGACGTGGCTGCCGCAGTTGTCGAAAAGTACAACGCGTAGCTCGCGCTTCGAGTCTGTGACGCAGATTTATTAACTGGCACGTATTACGCGCGCAAGAGCCCCCACGTTCAGTAAACAAGCTGAGCGTGGGGGATTTCCATGCCATCGAGGGTTTTCATAATTCGAAGCTGCGATCAACGTACGATGGGTTTCATGACCAACGACGCTACGCAGTACACCTGGACGGCTTTCTATTCAGAGTTTGCAGATAGGTTGCTTGACTTTAAAGAGGATCGGCAGGCGCTCATATCTGCAGTTCAAAGTGTGTTCCGAGATATTGGAATAAAGTTGCCGAAACTCGAGGTGGACGGTGTTCCTACTGACATTGACCCGTTCACGGTCATTGGCCTGTTCAACAAGGGTATTACTAGAGCGAACAGAAAGAAGATCGTCGCTGAGCTTGCATCAAAGCTGAGGATTGTGGCGCCGGAGCCCGATGATTTTCTGGGTGTGCCGTTGTTGAATAACCTGAACGCGACATTCTATGCCTTCTCTGATAATCCAAAACGCGGGGCAGGAGACATAGACAGACTCTGGGACGTGTTCAAAACCGCGCTTGCGTATTCCGATGATCCCAACGCGACCAGTAGGGCCGCATTTTCTGCGGCCTACGATTCGGTCCTGCACCAACCGGGACTGAAGTGGAAGATCACTCAGGGACTGTTCTGGGTTCGTCCGTTTACGTTTTTGAATCTTGACTCAAGGAATCGTTGGTTCCTTGAACAGCCCGGGACCATGTCCACAAATGTCGTGCAGACACTGAAACCGTTGAAAGAAGCTCCAGAATCCAGTGTTTACCTAAGCCTTTGCAACGAAGTCCGTGAAGAACTGCGGTCTGGAAAATACGAATACCAAAACTTTCCCGAGCTTTCTGCTAAGGCCTGGAAAGTATCCACGGAGGTTAACGAGCAGAAAAAGGCGAAGGAGAAAGCGGCACAAGAACAGGCTTTGGGTGACGCTGATGTTGATACTGTCAGCTATTGGCTCTATGCGCCCGGTACGGATGCTTCGCAGTGGGATGCCTTCTACAGTCGCGGCATCATGGCCATAGGGTGGCCCAAACTTGGTGACTTGTCCTTATTTGAAAACAAGGAGGACATTCGCTTAAGACTGCAAGAAATCTATGGCGATGAATCCTCCTACAAGAATTCCGCCCATGCTACCTGGCAGTTTTCCCGAGAAATTAAGCCGGGTGACGTCGTTTTTGCAAAGCGTGGATCCACCGAGATCGTAGGCCGAGGTGTTGTAAAGGGCGATTATTCATTCGATTCTGGAGCTGGAGAGTACCCACATATTCGTGACGTTGAATGGAAAGAGCGTGGAGCGTGGCACACGCGGGATCAACTTGTGAGGAAGACGCTCACCGAGATTACTGATTACCCGGATTTGATATCCGAACTTGAATCCCTTGTGGGTACTGCAGAAGAACAGATCGATGAGGTCGAAGAACGCCAGGTTGAGTATCCCGAATACTCCAAGGAGGATTTCCTCGACGAGGTCTACATGGATGATGACGCTTACGACACCCTGACAGGCGTATTGGTCTCTAAGAAGAACCTCATCTTGCAAGGAGCTCCAGGCGTTGGAAAAACCTTCATTGCAAAGCGCCTCGCGTACTCAAATATGGGGCTAAAGGACGTGAGCCGCGTTCAGATGGTTCAGTTCCACCAAAGCTATTCATACGAAGATTTCATCGAAGGCTACCGGCCAAGTGGCGCGGGCTTCGAGTTGGAAAAAGGAGCGTTCTACACATTTTGCAAACGCGCCCAGGACGATGAAGAAAACGACTACTTTTTCGTGATCGATGAGATCAACCGGGGCAACATCTCCAGGATTTTCGGTGAGCTATTGATGCTGATCGAAAGCGACAAGCGGGGCCCGAACAATAAGCTCCAACTGCTCTACTCAGGCGAGAAGTTCTACGTCCCAAGAAACGTGTACATAATCGGAATGATGAACACAGCCGACCGCTCGCTCGCAATGCTCGACTACGCAATGCGTAGACGTTTCGCCTTTTTCGACCTTAAACCTGCATTCGATAGTGCGGGATTCAAGGCATACCGCCGCGGCCTCAATAATGAAAAATTCGACGCGCTTGTGCGCACAGTGGAACGACTGAATATTGATATTTCCGAGGACGATTCGCTAGGGGATGGATTCTGCATTGGACACAGCTACTTCACCGGAATGGAGCCGAACGACGTAGCGGAAGCAAAGCTTGCTGCAATCGTCAACTACGAAATAGTGCCAATGCTCAAAGAATATTGGTTTGACGATTCGCAGAAGGCGCGTGAGTGGGCCGACCGTTTACGCGATTCAATCAGATGATCCGAATCCAAAACATCTTTCACATGCTCGTGTACGCGTTTTCTGTGCTCAACGAGCAGGGATATCGCGACGTCGCTGTCGAAGAATTTGAAAATACGGGCGACCTGTATGCGGCGATCCTGGAACGCGGTATCGAAAGCCAGGTCAAACGTGGATTGGGTAGAGAATACCGCTCGCGGACACAGGCGCTTTCATCCCTGCGCGGCAAGGTCAACATGAGCGAGTCGTTGAAGTCCCAAGCCATTCTGCGTCGCCAACTCGTCTGCTCTTACGACGAGTTCACCGTTGACTCGCAGATGAATCGGATTCTGAAGGCGACAGTTCAGGTGCTCCTGCGTTCGGAAATCTCGAAGACTCGCAAGAAGAAGCTGAAAAGTCTCATGGTCTACTTCGCGGAAGTGAAGCCGGTGGACTTGCGTCTTGTGGATTGGCAGTTTCGGTACGATCGCAATAATCGCACCTATCGAATGCTGATGGCTATATGTTGGCTCATTTCGAAAGGACTGCTTCAAACACAGGATGATGGTTCTACGCGCCTAATGGATTTCCTCGATGACCAGAGCATGTTCCGCCTCTACGAGAAGTTCCTGCTCGAGTACTACCGCAAAGAACACCCACAAATCACAGCAACAGCAAGCTACATCAACTGGGCGCTTGACGATGGGGTCGATGACGACCTGCCGATCATGAAGAGTGACATCATGCTTTCGCGCGGCGATGACGTCCTCATTATTGACGCGAAATACTACACGCGAACCATGCAGCAGCAGTTCGGAAACCGCACCTTGCATTCAGGGAACCTGTACCAGATTTTCACGTATGTGAAGAATAAGGAGGCCGAGTTGTCGCGTGACGGTGCGGAGGGTACGGTCTCGGGAATGCTGCTCTATGCCAAGACGGATGAGGACGTCCAGCCAGATAGTGTCTTCCAGATGAGTGGCAACCGTATCAGTGTGCAGACGCTGGACTTGAACCTGCCCTTTGCTGAGATTCGCAATCAGCTGGACGCGATCGTTGACACCCATTTTGGGTCGACGGGTCTTTGGTCAGAAACGATCGCGGGGCGAAAAGGAAAAGGGCTGTAATCGCCATTCATGCCAAAATTTGTGGTGAAATCGGAAGTCGGGCGAACATAACACTCAACATAACACTCAACATAACCATGTGGGAAGTAAGTGTTATGTTATGTGTTATGTTCACGCCAGGCGACGTCGTTTCGATTGGCATTTTCTTGCTTTTTCAAAGATGGCTTCCCATCGCACGTTTGTTTGATGGGCAAGGCCGTTGGTTACTCGGTAGTAGAAGATCCTGTCGAAGGGTTCACTTCCACGGTTGAAGTTAACCAGGCTGATGGTGCTTACCAAGTTCTAGTAACAAACACGCAGGGGCCGCTCCTTAGCCGGAGCGGCCCTTTTTCGACAATTAACACGAATTCTGGTGATTTCCTCGTAGTGATCGCGTATCGTGAAAACACGCCATAACGGTGTGGCGCATGACGAAAGGCTTCTAATCGTGAGTAAGTATTTCGCCGGAATTGACGCTGGAACAACAGGTGCGAGCGTCATCATTTTTGATGGTACGGGCAAGATGATCAGTAGCGGTTACAGGGAATACCGCACGAAACACCCGCACCCAGGTTGGGTAGATCAGGACATGCACGAGTTGTGGGCGGGCATTTGCGATGCTGCAAAGCAAGCCACGTCCTCGTTCCCTGGCGACGTAAAGGATATCGTTTCGATAGGCGTTTCTTCACAGCGTGGGTCGTTTATTCCGATCGATCAGATTTGGACGCCGCTGTCGGACGCGATCGTTTGGTCTGACGGTCGTTCGAATAAGCAGACCGCGTGGATGAAGGAAGAGTTCGGCGAGGAGGGCTACTACGGCATCTCCGGACTGAATATTTCCAGCCTGTGGGTCTATCCGAAACTGATGTGGTTGAAGGAAAACTGGCCCGAAATCTATCGCAACACGTGGAAGATCGTGAACGGCCAGGAATGGATCTTGCACCAGCTGGGATCCGATGAACTGTTCGCCGACCCGTCCGCGCTCAATTATAACGGAATGTTCGACATTCAAACGCTTGACTATTCGTCCGAATTATTTTCGAGGGCGGGGCTGGATTTGGACTTGATGCCGCCGCTTCTGCACGAGTTGCGACCTGTCGGGGAAGTGAGTGCGGCTGCCGCAGAGGCAACCGGTTTCGCGAAGGGAACTGTCCTGTCTCCGGGTGGTGGCGACCAGCAGTGCGCGGCTGTTGGTTCAGGTGTGAACCGCCAGGGGCTGGCTGAGCTTTCGTTGGGAACGGCCGCGGTTATGGTCGCGCAGCTCGACGAGGCTCCCGATATGGCCCAGAACCTGCAAAGCGGCGTGTCGTTTGGTGCGCACGCGATTCCTGGGCGCTGGGACATGGAGGGGACGGCTCACGCGGCGGGTGAAGTGCTCCGCTGGTGGCGCGACACCTACGGCCAGCCGGAGGTTCGGGCGGCACAGGAACTGGACCTCAACCCATACGACCTCATTACGCTCGAGGCTGCGAAGGCGCCGGTCGGGTCGCATGGACTTATTTTCTTCCCGTTCTTTAACTCTCAAGCGAACCCGTATTTCCACGATAACGCTCGCGGCGGAATGCTTGGAATTACGCAGATTCACACCAGGGCGCACGCCGCTAGGGCCGTCCTGGAGGGCGTTGCCTACGAGCTACGCATGAGCGTTGAAGCAATGGAAAACGCTATGGGTGAGCCATTTGAGACGATTCGCCTGTCTGGTGGGGGAGCGAAGTCGCTGTTCTGGAGCCAGGTGCAGGCCGACATTTATGGTCGCCCGGTTGAGCGGCTGATCGTTTCGGAATGTGCGGCGCTCGGTGCCGCGATCTTGGGCGGAGTTGGTGCTGGAGCACTCCCGTCTGTGGATACTGCCATTGAGAACATGGTTCACACGCGCGGATTCATCTACCCGAACGAGGCAAACCACGCTGTTTACAACGAGTACTACGAAATCTTCAAGAAAGCGTTCTTGGCGTGGGCGGAAGCGGATGTCTATAACGACCTCGCTGCCGTCAACGAAAAGATGGCGAATGTGCCGGCGGCAAATTAAGCGGTAACAGCTTTGAAAGCTGAGATAGCTTGGAGCTTAGCTGATGCAACTATGCGTCGGTGAGGGACTCAAACGGCCCGTCACCACTTGACGCCGCAGTGGATCTATTCGAAAAGCAATAGTCGTGGGCAACAAGTTCAAACTTGTTGCCCACGACTATTGTTATTTCACCTTGAAGGAAACGGAAATGCCCTTATCCGTCCTTAGCTGTTGCTTGTTGAGAACTTCATGTCCTCAAGTTCTCGGCCCTTCGTCTCTGGAATGTGGCGAACCACAAGCCAGATGAGTATCGCGGCGACAACGGCGTAAGAGAAGTACGTGCCTGCTAGTCCCAGTTTTTCCATCATTGTCGGGAACAGTAGTGTCACCAGGGTTCCACCAATCCAGTTGCCTGCAGTTGCAAGTCCAAGTCCGGCGGTGCGGATCAGGTTCGGGAAGATTTCGCCCAGGAATACCCAGAGCACTACGCCCCACGTGCCGCAGAAGATGATGTACACCAAGTGGACCGACGTAAGAGCAATAAGCGCCCAGGCGCCCGACAGGTTAAGGTTTCCATCTGCTGTAACCGTGCCCTGTGAGAACGAGATGCCCGACATTACCATCGTTACGAACATGCCGATCGCGCCCCAGAGAAGCAAAGGACGACGGCCAACTCGGTCAATGATCGACATGCCTACCAGGGTCATGACAATGCCAATCATGGATGTGACAACAGGGATGAAGATTGACAGGTTGCCTGAGAATCCAACGGTCTCCCAAAGCTGCGTTGCGTACAGGAGGATGTTGTTGATTCCGGCCATCTGAATCAAGAACGCAAATGCCAGGGCAAGCCATACAACTGGGCGCAGGATGTACTTGTCATCACGTAGATCAGCCAAGCGTGGACGGTGTCCATTCAAACTCCGATTGATTTCATCAATGCGTTCTTCGGGGTTGTCATCTGAACCAGTTGAACGCAGGATGCGCAGAGCTTCGTCCTCCTTGCCGATTGAAACGAGGAATCGAGGCGATTCAGGAAGCTTTAGTGCGAGCAGTCCATAGATTAGAGCTGGCAGAAGTTCAGACATGAACATCCAGCGCCAAGTCTCCAACCCGAACCAAAGAATGTTGTCAGCTGAGCCTGAAATCTTAACGAGAATCCAGTTCGAAATGAACGCTCCGAAGATTCCAATACCGATTGCTAACTGCTGGAGGGTGCCAAGACGACCTCGTTTATCAGCTGGAGCGATTTCTGCAATGTAGGCCGGCGCCACTACAGCCGATATGCCAACGCCTAGGCCGCCCAACAGGCGCCATCCAATCAACTGCCACGGCCCGAACGACAATCCGGACATCAAGGCTGAAATGCCAAGCAAGATCGCCGCCGTAACCATCACCTTGACGCGGCCGTACTTGTTGGAGAACTGGCCGGCAAACCAGGCGCCGACTGCCGCACCAAGATTTACAATCGCGACCACCAGGCCGGTCATGAACGAGTTGAGTTCAAAGCCAGATTCAGAACCTTGAACTGAACCAATCGCGCCGTTAATCACGGCGACATCGAACCCGAAGAGAAAACCTCCGAGCGCTGCTGCAATCGACACCTGCAACAGGCGCCGTTGCGTACTTGTAGACATGTTAGTTCCTTTGCTGTTTTTGGGTTCACTAGTTAGTGGTTCAACGTCACGAAAGCGTCGGAGAACCTTAAAAATTGGGGAGTGTCAAGTGGATTTAAGCCAAGAAGCGGCTCACGATCTCGCGGACCTGAGACCAAACGCGTGATCCGGGAACCGACAGAGAACCGTGATAGGTGCCAGCCGGCATATGCAGCTGAACCTCTACGCCGTTCTCCGCAAGATCCAAGGCGTACGCGATACCTTCATCGCGTAACGGATCTACCGCATTCACGATGACAAGCGTCGCCGGGAACTTTTCTTTACGCTTCGATTCGAATCGGGAGGCCGGTTCCAAAACATCCGGACCGTTGTCACCCAGGTACGCTTTCCAAGCGGCAGACGCCGCCTCATGAGTCCAAACCGGACCGCCGGATAACGTTTGATAAGACCGCGAATCCATCAGTGGATCAATACAGGGTTCTAGTAGGACTGCGCGTGTAACTCTGTCAAACAGTTCATCGGGCGCGTGATCCAACATTTCACGTACGAGGCCGGAGCCCGCCGAATCTCCATACAGTACAACTTCAGCTTCGGGGTATGTTGCTGCAAGTTCGGAAAGGGATGCAATGCAGTCCTCTTGTCCTGCCGGCCACGGGTGTTCAGGTGCACGACGATACTCTGGTGAAGCGACTACTGAATCGGGGAAGAGGAGCGCAAGCTCTGCGTTGCGAAGATCGTCATAGCGTGCCAATCCCGCTACATAACCGCCTCCATGCGGGGCGAAGATGATTCGCGTAGGACCATCATCTGGATGATTAGTTGAGATCAGACGAGTCTCCACTCCGCCAAGCGTGCGTACTTCGACCTTCACGTCCTTGGGAAGTTCTTGTGGAGTGCCAAGAAGTTCTTCGCCGCGGTCGCGCATTAGTTGGGCGTCCCAAGTGGTTTGCTCAGGGATATCCTCAATCAAGGGCTCAAGTTCAGGATCTATGTAGAAGTGTGGACGTCGAATAGATAGGGAATTGATGAATTTGTCCGCGTGAGCATAAAACGATTCCTTTTGGTCGCGACGTACTGTATGCGTGGCATTGCGGATCAGGACTGTTTCAACTTGAGGTAATCCCAGAGCATCGACCTCCGCTATCCCTTCTTCGTCGAAAAGCACGTCTGGTCCGTCACCCGTGACGAGAAGTGTGGGGACTGAAATCCTCTTTAGCACGTCACGCCCGAACGTCCCAACGATCCCCGTTCTCACGAATTCGCGATCAACTTCCGTCTTGCCCTGCGCCCAACCGGCGGCCTCAGAAGGAGGCCAGTTGGGGTATGTGGATTGAAGTGCGTTGACTGCTTCGCCGACAAAGGCTGTTACCTGTTCCTGTTTCACAACGAGCTGTTGGGCGTCGGCGAGATAAAGTTCAACCTGTTCTTCAGTTAGTAATGCAGGGTCTTCAAGTATCACTCCGTCCACGAGGTGCGGCATGGCGGCGGCCGTATGGGCTGCAAGTGCTCCACCCAAAGAGTGTCCAATTAGGACCACTGAGCCGGTAGGGGATTGTCGCGCAAGTTTGGTAACGAGCTTCTTCGCCGCAGAAAGAGCGGCTTGGAATGGGTCTATCAACTCGTCTGGGGTGAATCGAGGCGACAGACCGTGTCCTAGTGTGTCAACGAGATACACGCGCCAGTAGTCGTTGTAATGACGCGCGAGGTCGTGAAGGGAGGCTGCAGAATCCGTGACGCCATGAAAAGCTACGATGCTGCCGCGCCTGGGTGACCCGGACTCAGAGTAGGCCAGATCTGCGATATGCATGTGCACTCCTTCGTGTGAAGCCGACGTTAGAGACATCGACCGAATGGATAACCCTAGGGTAATGCAAATCACCCTAGGGTGTCTAGTCAAGACCCAAAATTGAGTGTCTTCTTGGCTATGATTGCGGTATGCAATCCAAGTATTCCGCGGTCTACGATGAGTTGGTAGCCCGAATCGCCAAACTTTCACCTGGCGCCAAGCTCGATAGTGAGCTGACTATCGCACGCCAGCTAGACGTGTCTCCGATGACGGTTCGGCGCGCTCTGGAACTCCTTGCACAAGAAGGAAAAACTGTTGGGATTCCCGGCAAGGGAACTTTTGTTGCAGCGCAGCCGAAGGATGCGGTGCGAGACGGCTTGATCGAGAAGCTCGAAAGAGTTCACTCCCTATCGCTATATACAGGAGGGCTCGGTCCGGCCACTGAGGCTGAAGCAGATAAGCTTGGTATTGCAAGCAAAACCTTCGTTTATCGCGTTGCGCAGCAACGTGAGGATGAGGACGGCGTTGCCGGCTGGGACTTATCGATACTTGCAACTGACCCGTACCCGGACCTCCTTTCACAAAACCTTGGGCGCACGGTTCGGGCGTGTCTTGAGGGGGCGTTTAGGGCGGAGCTTTATGCCGCAAGTCTAGAGGTGCAGACCACCTGTTCTGACGTGCAGGCCTCAGGAGCTGGCGGCTCTCACGGTGATGAGGGGGAAGGTGACCTGTGGGCGTGGTTTGATGAGGTCGGAAACGCTCCCGGCCTCATCGTTGATCATGAATATGTTGACAGTGAGTCTGATCCGTTACTGCTCACGAGGACGATTTTGCTAGACCGAGACGAAGGTCCGATCTTAGAGTTCTAGGAATCTACGTACTGCGCCCTAGGGTGCTTTATTGTGTTCGGGCGCATGATGATTAACGATAAAAGTCGAGGGCAACAAGGTTGAACTTGTCGCCCTCGACACTTTTGTATCTGTCTACTTTCTTGCTGTTTGCTGCAAGGCCCTCTCGTAGAGCTTCGCGAGCGGCGTCAGGTCAGTTGCGCCGTATTCAGCCAGGAAGTTATCCAGGTCTTCACCTTCCAAGAATCCGAGTCGCTCGTTCGGAATCAAGCGCTCATTGGTAACCTTCACGTCGATGACGACAGGTTCCTTGGTGCCTTTGACTTCCTTCATTACTTCGGCAAACTCATCACCACTGTGAACGGTGTAGCCCTTGACGCCGAAACCTTCAGCCACCTTTGCAAAGTCGATGTCGGATAGATCAATACCCGAGTGCGGCTGATTGGTGTCATCCTGCTCGGCCTCGATAAATCCAAGCGACTTATTCGTAAACACGACGTTGATAACTGCCAGGTTCTGATCGCGTTGCGCAACGAGGTCCTGGCTCATCATCGCGAATCCACCGTCGCCAGACAGCGTCCAGACCTCACGATCCGGGTACTCAAGTCCAGCGGCGAGGCCGGCCGGAATGCCATAACCCATGGTCGCGTACAGAGGCGAAGTGGTGAACCTGCGGTCCTTGCCCATGTTCAAGAACCGGGCCGAGGCAATGTTGACATTACCTACGTCAATGCCGAAGATCGCGTCATCGTCCGCGACCTCGTTGATTACCTTGTAGATCGATTCCATGCGAGCTGGTGATTCAGAGCTCCGCTCGGCCTCCTTCGTGACCCAGGCATCCCATTCCCGGCGCGCCTCCAGGGCAGCGTTGTACCAGGCCTGGTGTTTGCTCGTTAGGTCTTCACCAGCAGCGACTCGCTCCTTTAGGTGGGCAAGAAGCTGACGCAGGAAAGTCGGCGCGTCCGCCAAAACGCCAAGAATGGCGGGGTGGCGATCACCAATCACAGAAGGACGCAGGTTGACGTCCACGAACCTGCCCTCAGGGTTGAAAGAGGGGAACTCGTAGTTCGTACCGATGAACAGAACGTCCTCGGAAAATGCTGCGAATTCAACGCCCGGTTTCGTGGATAGGCGCCCTGTGGAAAGCATCCACGCGGGTTCGTCACCCTCGAAGACTGGCTTTGCAAGGTATGTCGACCCCAGCGGAACCTGGAGGAGGTGCGAAATCTCACGTAGCTCGTCGGCCGCGCCCTCGACGCCCTGACCAAAGTAAATGTAGGGTTTTTCGGAATTGATTAGGAAGTCGGCGACCTTCTTTACGTCCTCGTCGCGGGCCGGGCGATCCCAGTCAGGCTGAACGTAAACGCCGGCGGATGGAATGTAGTCGTCTTCAATCTCGGCCCACGCGAAGTCCTTAGGAATCACGACAACCGCGACGCCCTGCTTTTCGTACGCGGTTGAAATCGCCTTGTCGATCACCATTGGAAGCTGCTTCGCTGTCATGACGGTTCGGTTGTAGACGGCAACGTCAGCAAAGATCGGGTTCTCGGGCAATTCCTGGAAGTAATCCTTGTTCATATTTTCGGACGGAACCTGCCCGATGATTGCGAGGACGGGAATGTTGTCCAACTTCGCGTCGTAAAGTCCGTTGAGTAAGTGAACCGCGCCCGGGCCCGCTGAACCAAGCGCACGCTGATCCGCCCGGTCAGCTTGGATTCGGCAACGGCGGCTAGGGCGCCGGCCTCCTCGTGGCGAACTCCCACGTAAGAAATCTTGTCACGCCAGTTGTAGATCGAGTTCATGGTCGAATCGAGGGATCCTCCCGGAAGGCCGTAGATCCTCTTAACGCCCCACGCTTCGAGCACCTTCATCATTGCGTCGCCTGCATTGATCGTTGCCATGATTCTCCTCGCCTTCTTCTTCGGTGAGCGAGGGGGATTGCCCCTCGCTGCAGATAGTTCAAGTTTGTACAATCTGCATGCGGGGTGCAACCTAATGTGAGTTATTTCGCGCCTAGAGGAAGATGTGGGCAGGGCCCTAGAGGAGGGTGCAGGCGGGGTGTTGAAGTCGTTTGTCGCACGGTTGGGCGCCTAAGTTGGCGCGTCGCGTCCTTTTCGCAACTCGCGCGTCGGGCGGCGAAACGGCAGCGCGCTCGTCGTGTGATCGTCGGCGGGGCAGGACTAATAAAGCAGTTCGATGGCCTTGTCGACGAGTTCTTCCAGTCGTTTCACGTCTGTCTGCGTGGCGGTGGTGATGACGATAGCGTCGCGATCGGGGACGATCGCCAGAGTCTGCCCATCAGTTCCGTGACCAAAGAAAATGTTGCCCTTGTTGGATAGCCATAGGCTCGACCCGTAGGCGTGCCTGCGGAAATAAGGATTAGTCGGGGTGTCAACCTGCGGAGTAAACGTCGTGAACTGCTTCAATCGCTCAATCCATTCGGGGCTTACGATTCCGCGGCCTCCTTCTAGCAAGACCTCACCGATTTTCAGTAGATCGTGGGGGAGTAGCCACAGTCGTGTCGCGCCCGCCAAGTACTTGCCGTATCGCTCCCACTCGTATTCCTCGATCCCAAGCGGCCCAAAGAACACGCGGTTTGCGTAGTCTTGGAGGTCCTCACCCAAGAACTCTTGAAGATAAATCGACAGAAGGTAGAAACCCGCATTGGAATACAGGTAGTAAGCCCCGGCCTCGTGAATTATCGGTTCATTGACGATGTAATTTATGTATTCGCTGGGATCCATGTCGGCAATGTCGCCGCGCATCATGAGGATTCGATCAAACCCAATCGTGTGATTCAAAAGGTGTTTGATCTTGATGTGCTGCCATTTTTCGAGGTTTTCGGGGTCGTCGACCTCGCATAGTTTTCCGATGACGGGCCAAATTGGCGTGTCTTCGTTTAGGTCGTCGCGTGATTCGATGACCGTTCCAAGAATGAGGGCGAGGACGGTCTTGGAGATCGAACGAATGTCTGACGGTCCGGTGTGATCTCCGAAGGTGTGGAGGTATTCTTCTGAGCCCTCTTTGACCATCAGGTAATGCATTTGGAGTGGTTTTCCGGAGCCGTCTTTGGCTTCCTCGAACAGTTGCACTAGGCCATCAAATTGTTGTTGATCCATATTGACCTCACAGTGTAAAAGACGTCATTTAAGCCTAACAGTTGCGACTCTGTGTCGGGGGCTTGGGGTAGCATGAAGGTGGATCAAGAAGCCCAACGTTAAGCCCCTTGGCAAGTTGGCTGGCAACCGCGTATCGCACACGGTGCCCCCAGGGGAAGATCCGCCGCCAAACAAAAGTTTGGTGGACGCGCGATATTTTAGGAGCTCACGATGAGCAGCGAACAAACCACCCCTTCACGCAAGTGTGAACTGACAATTGCTGGCCACGGAACGCACTGGATTCAAGTAAAAATTGCCATGAGAGACCCGCGATGCAGGGTAGACATTCTTGCTGTCGAGGGAAACTACATAACTTTCGGCAATGAAGAAAACGTCTGGACTATGTGGCACCACGATGCTGAAAACCTTCAACGTTTAGCAGAAATTGTGCGCGCGCATCCGGAGTTCGAAGTTGAATACAGTGACACAGGTTCCGCTCTGTTGGTAAAAACTGATCCTAAGCGCAGGATGATGTGCAGCGTTACGAGGGAACCGAACGGAAAGTGTTCTACTAACCCACTTCATCCGGACGGGTTCACGATTCCGATGTCCGCAACCAACGATCCCAAGGTTAGGGAAGTGTTCGAGCAGATGGCACGTAGGGCGCGCGGGATGTCTGCGGGTAGTGATCCTGAAGGTGGTCCGCATTCAGCAAACTAGAACGAGTCGCGGCCGAACTAGCCCACGACAGTCGGGCTGACATGGTTCTAGGATAGTAAGGCTACAAGGGTTTGATTCCGTTGATTTAACGGTGTCAGACCCTTGAGTCTCACTTGTGTCTTCTGGCCTAGGCGTGAATGTTATGTGTAGATTGTCACGGTCTTGCACTTGGTTAGATTCATAAGTTGGTAGCCGCAGTTGCTGAGAACGACATTTTCCTGCTTTGCGTAAGGAGGTTCACCGTGGACAGCCTGTTGAAACTTTTCGGACTCGACGAAGGTAACTCTTTGGACATGGCGTCGGTAAGGATGGCGCAAGATAGGTATGCGGTTCCTGCTGCTCTGAAACAGGTACGTGAAGAAAACGGCATTAGCCAAGAAGAAGCCGCGCGGCGCATGGGAACCGATCAGGCAACAATTTCTCGCATCGAATCCGGAAAACGTGACTTACACATGTCTACCCTTCACCGTTATGCCGATGCTGTACATGCCGAAGTGACAATGAGAGTCAGCAATTCTGAGCGTGCTCATGTATGCGGGTTTCCCGTAGAAAACGCCTGGGAAGTGAGCGTTTCCGAGTACGACTTGCAGATACAGGAAGCATAAGAATGGAGCAGAGCAACTAACCGCCCAAGGTTGTTGGATCCGTAATCTGCACCAGGGTGAATGATGGACGCTACGAAGAAAAGTTGGCAATTCGTTCTTAGCTGATCGTGGAATCGCCGTAATGTACCCACCACTGCGTCAAGCCTTCTCCTTGTTGAACTATCAGCTGGGCCTTCCTCATTTGCAGCTTCCACCGCAATTGGGAGAAGAGATAACTCATAAAATCGTTAACTCTCAGAGTGGCGACGACTTGCTCATGTTTGAAGAAGAGTAGATGAGAGTCCGTATCATCGTTACCTGAGAAGTCTGATTGCCCCAAAAACTCTTGTCAATTCTTTGATCTCCGTGGGGGTAATTTTCAGATTCTCTAAAAGCGTTTTCCTAGGAGAATTACCCCCAAAATTACCCCCTCAGCCGCCAAATTTCCCCGACTGAGCGTGAGCAGGTGCGCAGACACACATGCCTCCGGTTTTGTGTTTTCCACGTAATTCCAGGGTGATGTCGACTTTTGCGCATGAAATAAGCCCTCCCAGCTACTGCTGAGAGGGCCGCTGTGGAGATGCCGGGAATCGAACACCAACCCCCGGTTTTGCCCGTAATGTCAACGATCTAGGAAAACCGGCAGGTTGTCAGGTTCTATGTAGGTTCTATCGGCGCGGCCAGTCGAGCATGTCTAGCGC
>FZPS01000009.1_pt40 | contig 58145 bp, 42 predicted proteins | sample 1817821 | NCBI WGS metagenome assembly FZPS01 (sample SAMEA104158645, study PRJEB21678) | metagenome | place: Germany | collected 2015-04-21 | reverse complement strand
CCCCAGCCCATGGTTACCGCGAGGGGATGAATCAAAGCGAGCCCGATGCACCTGGGAACAATATTGTTGACCATAGCTGTCGTCGATCGTCCGAGTCCAATCAGCGATGACTGCATCGGCGAGTGGAAATATTGGAATAGGTAGAATGGCGCGGTTACTCTGAGCAGGCCGGCGGCTTCCGGAGCCCGGTAGAACAGGGTTAAGATCGGCTCAGCAAATACGAATAAGATCAAGCTGCTTGGTACGCCCACCAGCAGAGATGCCCGGAAAGCGTTAGATGCGCGGCGGTTAGCTAACCGCATGCGGTTGCGGGAAGCGGCTTCGCTTATGGCAGGAACCAGGGCAACAGCCAAGGAATAGTTGATAAAACCGGGGAAGAATAAAAGTGGATAAACATATCCAGTCAGCATGCCGAACTGCTCGGCAATAGCGGAAGCAGATAGGCCGGTTTTAAGCAGGCTGCGGGTAATCAGGGTAGGCTGAACTACCCGCAGCAGCGAACGAAAAAACTGATTGCCGGTCTGGGGCAGTCCGGTCCTGAGCAGTTCAACCAGATCGATCTTACTGTAGGTCAGTCCCCGCAGCAGTTTTAAGCTGTCTGACCGATAGCGTCCAACGGTTCTAAACTTAAACAGCAGATAGATTAGCGCGGCCAACTCTCCTAAAACGCCTGCCAGCACAGCGCCGGCAGCCGCGTATTCAATCCCCCGCTCTGCAAAAGCCTGCACGAGGCCATAGAGGAGGGCGATGCGGATGATCTGCTCGATTACTTGGGAGAGAGCAAGGGGATTCATATTCTGCCGGCCTTGAAAGTAACCCCGCAGTATTCCGGATATAGCTAGGATAGGGATTACGGGGACTATGGCCATCAGAGAATAGTAGGCGCGCTGGTCGGCTAGGAAAATTCTGGACAAGGTTTTGCCAAAATAGGCTAAGCCTAAGGTCAGAATCAGAGCTGCGCTGCAGGTAAGTGTAAGGGATACCAGGAGAATTCTTTTTATTTTCGTTTTATTTCCCTGAGCTTCAGCTTCTGCAACAGCCTTAGAGACAGCTACCGGGAGTCCTAGGGTAGTAATGGTCATTAACAGCCCAATAAGAGGAGTTACCATCATCTGCAGACCTATCGCTTCCGCGCCAATAATGCGGGACTGGAGAATAGTTGTGGCAAAGCCGAGGATTTTGGTAATCAAACCGGCGGCGGTTAGGACAAAGGCACCCTGAAGCAGGCTTTGTTTTCGCACAGACTCACTTCCCATCATTGCGGTTTAGTAATATATATGCAGTTTAGAGAAGATATAGGTGGTGAATTTAATGAGATTGCTGGTGAGGTTAGGACTGGTAATTCTGCTGTTAGCATTAGCTGCTGCTGTGTATCAGCTGACACCGAGTTACCCAGATTTAGGCGGTGAGGAGGATGTGAAGCTTTATCCAATTGATCAGGCTGAGCAGAATCAGGACTTGCTGGAATTTAGAAAGCGGTTTATCGACGCGGTAAAAGCTAAAGATTTGGATTTTGTCTTGGAACACATCGATGATACGATTAAATATACATTTGGGTTAAATGAGGGAACCGCTGGATTTCTGCGGGAATGGGAACTGGATCAAAATCCCGACCAGTCCAGGTTTTGGGATGAAATTCTTGAGGTCTTGATGCTTGGAGGCGAGTTTACTAATCCGGAAAAAACTCTGTTTACCGCCCCTTATGTCTTCACAAGCTTCCCGGAAGACTTAGATGCTTTTCAGCATGTGGCAGTTATCGAGCGGGAAGTGAAAGTCTATCGGGAACCGAATCGAGATGCAGATGTCCTAGGGGTGCTTAATTACAGCATAGTGCGGAATCTGACCCATAATGACCGCTATGTGTTTGAAAGTAACGGACAGCTGTGGCGGAAAATAGAGACATTCTCCAGTCAGATCGGTTATGTTCCGGATCAGTATCTCCGCAGCCCCGTTGATTACCGCTTAAGCTTTTACAACCAGGGTCCAAAGTGGCAGCTGATCTTTTTTGTCGCCGGTGACTAACAGAATCCCCTTGACAACTCAAGGGTGAAAGGTGTAGGATTAAGTTAAGATACCCCCCTAGGGGGGTGGGGTAAAGGGGTGAAGGAATGCAGAAGAAGTTTTATGTTACCGGAATGACTTGTTCTGCCTGCCAGGCTGCAGTGGAGCGCAGTGTCAAGAAACTAGCCGGGGTGCAGGCAGTTAACGTAAATTTATTGGCTAACAAGATGACGGTAGAATTTGATGACGCGCTTGTGGATGCCGATGCCATTGTGGCAGCGGTAGAAAAAGCGGGTTATGAGGCCGGAGAAGAGCAACCGGCTGAAGCAGCTGGTGAAGCTAAAGCTGCCGGAGGAGAGCTGCTGAAAGATGAGATAAGGGAAATGCGGCAGCGGGTATTCATCTCATTTGTCTTTTTAATTCCCCTCATGTATATTGCCATGGGGGAAATGGTTGGTCTGCCGCTGCCGTCTTGGCTGACAGGATTAGAGAACGCGCTCACCTACGCATTTGTCCAGTTCTTGCTAACCCTGCCCATTGTGTACATCAACCGCAAATACTACCAAAATGGATTCAAGACTCTTTTGAGAGGCTCACCGAACATGGATTCCTTGATTGCCATTGGTTCTTCGGCGGCGGTTATCTACGGCATCTTTGCTATTTTTCGCATTGGCTATGGGTTAGGCCACGGCCGCTTAGATCTTGTTGAGCAGTACAGCATGGATATTTACTTTGAAACAGGGGGCATGATTCTGGCCCTGATCACACTTGGAAAATATCTGGAAGCTAGATCAAAGGGCAGAACCTCCGAAGCGATTTCCAAGCTGCTGGATTTAGCCCCAAAAACAGCAGTAGTGGAGCGGAATGGTCGGGAACTGGAAATCCCGGTCGAGGAGATTGCAGTTGGTGATCTTGTTGTCATCCGTCCCGGTCAGAGCATCCCGGTTGACGGCGTGATTGTTGAAGGCTCCACTGCGGTTGATCAAGCCGCGATTACTGGTGAGAGCATCCCGGTGGAAAAGACAGTCGGAGACCGTGTAATTTCGGCTTCGATTAACAAAACCGGATTTATTAAGTTTAGGGCGGAGAAGGTAGGAGATGATACCACTTTAGCTCAGATCATCCAGCTGGTGGAAGAAGCGGGATCGTCAAAGGCACCCATTGCTAAGCTAGCGGATAGAATCAGCGGGATTTTTGTGCCGGTGGTGATCGCAATTGCGGTGGTGGCCACCATCGTGTGGCTGCTGCTGGGAGCAAGTTTTGAATTTGCTCTGGCTATCGGCATTGCAGTTTTAGTGATTTCCTGCCCGTGCGCCCTGGGCCTGGCTACACCGGTAGCGATTATGGTCGGTACCGGTCAGGGTGCTGTTAACGGCATTTTGATAAAATCTGCGGAAGCATTGGAAGTTGCCCACGGTGTAGATACCGTTGTGTTAGATAAAACCGGCACCATTACGGAAGGCCGACCGCGGGTAACTGATGTCGTGCTGACTTCTGAGCTTACGGAGCAGGAGTTTCTCCAGATCGCTGCGTCGATGGAGCAGGCTTCGGAGCATCCCCTTGCCGAGGCGGTTTTAGAAAAAGCTAGTGAGATGGGAATTGCACTTAAACCCAACTCCGAATTTACCGCTGTGCCTGGAAGAGGTATTGAAACAGTAATCGACGGTAAGAAGTATCGCGCCGGAAATCTAGCGCTGATGGCAGAATCCGGGATTGATACTGCAGCTTGGCAGGACTTAGCTGACCGGTTTGCGTCGGAAGCAAAAACACCGCTTTATTTTGCCGACACTGATCAGCTGTTGGGCGTGATCGCCGCCAGGGATGTGGTAAAACCTACCAGCTACGCGGCAGTTGAACAGTTCAAAGCCATGGGCATTGAAGTAGTAATGCTGACAGGGGATAATCAGAAGACAGCGGAAGCAATCCAAAAAGAGCTGCAGCTGGATCGGGTGGTGGCAGAGGTTCTGCCTCAGGATAAAGAGCAGGAGATTCGCCGCCTGCAGGATGAAGGCAAGAAGGTGGCTATGATCGGCGATGGAATCAATGACGCTCCAGCCCTGGTTCGGGCTGATGTGGGCATTGCTATTGGGGCAGGCACCGATATCGCAATTGAGTCTGCAGACATTGTTTTAATCCGCAGTGACCTTCAGAACGCTGCTGCAGCTGTTCAACTCAGTAAAGCTACCATCCGCAACATCAAGCAGAATCTGTTTTGGGCCTTTTTCTACAATACTTTAGGCATTCCTCTGGCAGCCGGAATTTTTTACCCGCTGCTCGGCTGGAAACTGAGCCCAATGGTCGGCGCTGCTGCCATGAGTTTAAGTTCTGTCTTTGTTGTCACCAATGCTCTTAGGCTGAAATTCTTCCAGCCTAAACGGACAGGATAAGGAGTTTGGTATGATGAAAACTGATCAAAAGCGGGCTCTGCAGCTTTTAAAAACCGCTCGAGGCCAGATAGACGGATTGATTAAAATGGTGGAAGAGGATCGCTACTGCATTGACATATCTCATCAAATTTTAGCGGTGCAGGCAATTCTCCGCCGCGTTAACAAGGGTATTCTCCATGGGCATCTAAATCACTGTGTGAAGGAAGCGTTCACAGCTGATGAAGCTCAGCTGAAGATTGATGAAGTGCTAGAAATCATGGATAAACTGATGAAAGGCTGATTCCTGGTTGCATTTTGCCACCGGATTGTTTATAATAAACGTGAATTTAGAACTAAGAACGCGATGATTAGGGAGAGTACCTTGCATTCATCTTTTCAGAGAGTCGGTGGCTGGTGAAAACCGATAAGATAATGAAAGGGAATGGGCCTAGGAGCAGTTTACCGAAGCTTGGTTTAAGTTGTAGGCTAAACCGGATGCCTCCGTTATCGGGCTGAGAGGGAGCTTAAAGCATAGTGCTTTAAGCTAACTAGGGTGGTACCGCGAGTATGATCTCGTCCCTTTGGGGCGGGATCTTTTTTTATTGAAGTTTAAATACTACGGGAGGTAACAGATATGCAGCGAGTTTTTTCAGGAATCCAACCTACAGGCAACATCCATATCGGTAACTACTTAGGAGCAATTAGAAACTGGGTCGCGATGCAGCACCAGTATGAGAGTTTATTCTGCATCGTCGATTACCATGCTATAACTGTTGAGTATGAACCGCAGCTGCTCCACGAGCGGGTGATGGATCTGGCAGCAACCTTAATTGCCTCTGGATTGGATCCCGAGCAGTGCACATTGTTTGTTCAATCTTCAGTGCCGGAGCACGCGGAGCTGACCTGGCTGTTAACCTGCATCACATCGATTGGGGCTCTGGAGCGGATGACTCAGTTTAAGGACAAGGCTGAGCGGCAGAAAAGCGGAGTTTTTGCTGGATTGATGAACTATCCGGTGTTAATGGCCTCTGATATTTTGATTTACAAAGCTGAGCTGGTACCGGTGGGCGATGATCAGATTCAGCACCTAGAGCTTACCCGGGAGATTGCCCGCCGCTTTAATACTCTGTTCGGTGAAATCCTGCCTGAACCCCAGCCGATTCTAACTAAAGCAGCTCGGATCATGGCCCTTAATGATCCGACCAGTAAGATGTCCAAGAGCATCGAAGGCAGCTACATCGCCCTTGATGACGATGATGATACGATCCGGAAAAAGATCCGCAGGGCTGTTACCGATCCGGGTCCTCAAGGCGGAGAAATGGGTCCAGGCGTAAAAAACTTGTTCACACTTTTAGAAGCTTTTGCAGCGCCAGAAATTGTTGAGCAGTTTAGAAGCGATTACGCTAACGAATCTCTGCGCTACTCTGATTTAAAGCAGACTCTTGGCGATGCTATTGTTGAGAAGATTGCTCCGATTCGGGAGCGGAAGGCGGAAATTCTAGCTAAGCCGGATCAGCTGATGGAGCTGCTCAACGCCGGCGGAGCCAAAGCGCGGAAGATCGCGCGGGAGAATATGGTTGAGATTCGCGAAGCCATGGGCTTTAAAATGCCGGTTCTCTAAGACTATTTCCCGGTAAATAATTAGGAAAGGACTTAAGATGGAACTGCCTGAAAGATTACGGGATGCCATAGAAGCAGAGCTGAACATTCAATCCTCAAAGCAGCTGGCCAAGTTAACAGCCGATCTGTCCCAGCGATATCGGGAGGACCCGTCCGATGGCAGGACATTCATCCGCTCTCAAGCCGATGTTGAGGCTTATGCTGCTTTCAGAATGCCGGCTACTTTCGGCGCAGCGGGAGCGGTTTTAGACCAAGTTCAGGAAGTGCTGCCTGCTTGGCAGCCCCAGACTCTTCTGGATATCGGCGCGGGACCGGGTACTGTGATGTGGGCGGCCGCTTCCCGGTTTCCAAGTTTAAAGGCGGTGGACCTTGTGGAAAGGGAAGCAGATATGATCCGCTTTGGCAGGCGTCTGGCCGGATACGCTGAAAACAGCCTGGTAAAGCAAGCTAAGTGGATCCAGGGCGATATCCGGGACCAGGAGCTTAAGCCGCATGATTTAGTAACTGCCGCCTATGTCCTGGGAGAGCTCGACTCCGGCGCCCGAGCAGATTTTGTAAGCAAACTGTGGGAAGCTGCGAACGGTACATTGGTGATCATTGAGCCGGGAACAACTCAAGGCTTTGCCCGGATTAGGGAGGCCCGGGAGCAGCTGATCGCTTTAGGAGCTCAGATAGCGGCTCCCTGTCCCCATCAAGAAGAATGCCCGATCACGGGCAGCAATTGGTGTCACTTTTCGCAGCGGGTGGCGCGCAGCAGTCTGCACCGCCAGATTAAAAGTGGCGAGCTCGGCTATGAGGATGAGAAGTTTTCTTATGTAGCCGCGGCGCGCTTTCCGGGGAGAGCTGTATACGGACGAATTCTGCGCCACCCCCAGGTGAGGAAAGGCCACATTATCTTTGAAGTCTGCGGTCCCGATGGCCTGGAAACTAAGATCATCTCCCGCAGACAGAAAGATTTGTACCGCTTGGCAAAAGAACTGCAGTGGGGATCGGTTTTTCCAGATGAATAAGCAAAGCACGCAGAAAACTGCGTGCTTTCACAGTTTAGGCTAACTGCACCTGCTCACCGCTTTTAACTTCAACAATTTCACCACCAACGCTGATCCAAACCGATAAGGCGGTGGGGTTGTAGACAAACTTCATGGATGCGGCAAACTGGAGCTGGTCAAAGGCGTGGAGATAGTCCACAATTTCAATATTAGTTGCATACCAGATATCGTCACGGCCGCCGACCAGTTTGCAGAAATCTTCAATTAGGTCCCAGTTCTGGTCGTTGTCAAACTCGTAGCTGTGGCCCCACACATACATTAAGTACAAGTACTGTCTTTTATGGAGATTGATGAAAGTCTCACCATGCTCCAGCAAGCGGCGTCTGTGGTGACAGGTGGATTTCCACTGATACAGATCCTCAGGTAGGCCGAAACTGTGGCTGTCACCGACTACTCGGGAATAAGCGTAGCCGAGATGGGGCAGCAGCTCTCTGATCTGCTTGCTGTGGGATCCATTTGGATAGGACAGCCCCCGCACTGGGTAGCCAACCAGTTCTTCCAACCGCATCCGATCCATGAGGAGCTCTTGGACAACCTGCTCTTTTGGGCAGCGGGCAATGGTTGGATGAGTAACGGTATGGGCTGCCACTTCATGCCCTTCATAGAGTGACTTCACTTCATCGGCTTCGACTCGGTCGCCAACTCCAATCAGACCGGAATTTAGATGAAAGGTTCCCTTGATTCCATACTTGTTGAAGATCTCGACTAGCCGCCGATCAGCAGTTCTGCCGTCGTCATAGCTGAGAGTCAGGGCTTTAAATTTTCCACCGGGAAAGCATTTTACTACTTGCATCCATTACACCTCGATTTATATTTCAATATTATTCTTCTCTAATTATATCATGGGAATCTGACATTTGGCTTACAAAACTCATGAAAAGATAAAGGAAACTGCGATCCGCAAGTAGAAAGAGATAATTACCAGGACTGTGTCTAGTCTAGTTCGCAATTTTCCATCGGAACCCCATCAGATTAAGCTGCTTTACGCCTGGTGATGATTTGCTGAAGGATGTCTTTTTTAATATAACATCTAGAGGTTTCCCAGTCCTCAGCGTACTCAATTAGATAACAACTAATGAGTCGTATATAAGAATCCATTGAAGGAAAGATCCCAACAACTTTAGAACGACGGCGGATTTCTTTATTTAAGCGTTCCAGAACGTTAGTTGAACTAATTTTCCTTGAGTCGATTTCCGGAAACTCGTAGTACTGTAAAGAGTCTTCCAGGCCATTTTCTAAGACTTCAATCGCTTTAGGAAATCGGGTTTCATATTCCTCGATAAGAAGCTCTGCATAGCGTTTTGCAGATTCATAGTCGGGTTGCTGCCAAATTTGCTTTAGTTTAGCCGCAAAGGATTCTTTATCCTTGGCCGGGATATGAGCGAGAATATTTCTCATGAAATGAACCTTACACCGTTGCCAACTGCAACCGACAAAGGATTTTTGAACGGCAGCGATTAGGCCTTGATGGGCATCGGAAACCGCAAGCCATACGTTTTGTAGTCCTCGTTTTTTGAGGTTATCAAACAAAGCAGTATAAGATGCTTCTGATTCTTCGTACATGGGCTCGATCGCTAAAATCTCTCGTTTACCGTCAAGATTAACTCCACAGACGACATGAACAGCCATATTACAGGCGCGATGGTTATCCCGGATCTTCTCGTATAAAGCATCAATCCAGATCACCGGATAGGTATTTTCAAGTGGCCGGTTTCTAAACTCTTCAACCTGCTCATTTAGTTCTTTATTGATCTGGGAAACCTGACTGGCTGAAATTGATTCTATGCCAAGACTCTGGGCTAGTCGTTCTATTTTACGGGTGGAAACACCATTGACAAAGGCTTCTTGGACTACCTGGATTAATGCTTGCTCGGAACGTTTTCTTTCAGTCACAAAGAACGGTATGTAGCCCCCTTTACGAACTTTCGGGACTAACAAATACATCGTTCCCATTCGAGTATCAAAGCGCCTCACCCGGGTTCCAGAGCGATAACCGGTTCTTTTTGGGGAATGTTCGCCTTTGCCGGCTCCAAGCTTATTTTCAACTTCTACTTCCATCATTTTATGGCATAGCCATTGAAGCATGGAAAGCATGGGATCCGGTTCACTTAAAAATTTCAGTAGCATTTTTTCTAAATTCGCGGTATCCTTATGGTAAGCCATCGGACAACACTCCTTTTTGGGTTTGTTTTGAGCAACTTACCATTTCGGAGTCCCGATGGCTTTTTCCTTTTATGAAATTGCGAACTTAATTATACACTAACATTACCAGTTCATCCCAAATATTAGAAAATAGGGAGTGTTAGTATGGCAACTGTCAATCTCAGTGATCTTTTTCAGGAGCTTACCGGTAATGAAACATATGAAGAACTAAAAGAAATGCTTATCTGGGAGCGCCGGGTAATACATGCTCTGCTCGATCTATTGCCAAGCTCCATTTATGTAAAGGACCATGAGGCCAGAAAGATCTTGGCGAACAAGGCCAATTATTCGCAGGCCGGTTTCAGTAAAGCTGAAGATGTCATTGGTAAAACAGATTTCGACATGTTTCCCAGACACCTGGCCGAGAAGTTTTATAAAGACGACAGCACCGTGTTAAAGGACGGTAAAGAGGTTCGCAATCGGGTTGAACAGGTAATCGGGACTGATGGCAGAGAAGCCTGGCAGGTAACCGAGAAGTATCCATTCTACGATGATGACGGGAATATTGTAGGTTTAATCGGTTTTGGGCATGATATTACTGCTGAGAAGGAATTGGAAAAGGAGAATATCGAAGCTTCACAGAAAATCGAAGAGCAGCAGAGCATGGTAGAGCAGATGATTATGGATTTATCAGCTATACCTGCTAAAATAGAGAATCTGGTGGATGGAATCGCCAATATTTCTAAACAGACCAAGATGGTGGCCATCAACGCGGCAATTGAAGCCGCGCGGGTAGGTGAGTATGGGCGGGGGTTTGAGATTGTTGCCCGGGAAGTGGGAGAGTTATCGGACCAATCCGGTAAAGCTACAACTCAGGTACGAGAAGCGATTGAAGAGGTTAATTCATTAGTCCAGAAAATCCTTCAGCTTTGGGAGGAAGTGCGAGTTTAAGCTTAAAAGTTCTAAACAAGCGGATAATAAACAGGGGAGCCTAAGAGAAGTGCCTTAGGCTCTCGTTTGTCTTAGAGGTGTTTATATGCAGTATAAATTCAGTCCCAACCAAAATTATCAGGACTTTGCCGCGGGTAGGGTGATTTATGGGCGATCCGGGATGCCGAACTTCCCGGTGCGGTTGGCACAGGAGATTTTCTGTCGCTGTCAGGAGTATCTGCCGGAAAAATCGCATCTGACCCTCTACGATCCCTGCTGCGGCAGCGGCTATCTCCTTACCGTACTGGGGTATCTTAATCATAATCAGATTGATATGTTTGTCGGGTCAGATATTGATCAGAACGCAGCAGAGTTGGCCCGGCAAAATCTTGCGTTATTGACCTGGGAAGGTTTAATGAACCGCGTCAGCGAGCTGCAGGCGCTGTATCAAGAATTTGGTAAAGTGTCACATTTAGAAGCGCTGCAGTCGGCAGAGAACTTAATGGCTAAAATTCAAAATCGCGCTTTTGTACCCCGGGTTGAAGTTTTTACCGCTGATATTCTGGCTGAACAAGCGCTGGCAGACCGGAACTTTAAAGCTGATATCATTATTGCTGATGTACCTTACGGCAGCCTTGTAGCTTGGCAGGGGGAGAGCGGCGATGCTGTCAACCGGCTTTTGAAGAACTTGGTGCCGGTGTTAAAACCAACGACAATCGTAGCAGTCTGCACCGACAAAAAGCAGAAGGTTAGGACTGATTTATACCGGAGATTAGAGCAGCAGACTATCGGCAAACGCCGCTTCACACTTTTAAGATATAACCTTTGAAATTCAGCACAGAATGGGTTATATTAGTATGAGAATGGAGTGAGCGATATTTGCAGCAGATAAAAGGTTTGGTTGCAAACATTACAGCGGCAGGGGTTTTTATAGTTCTGCTGGCTTTTATAACTATTAAATACGGTCCGGTAATTACCGAGATTATCAGTGACCCCGATGAATTTCGCACCGTGATTCTGTCCTACGATTCCCTGGGTGCCCTGGTCTTCATCATGTTTCAGGTGCTGCAGATTTTAATTGCAATCATACCAGGAGAGGTTGTGCAGATTGCCGGTGGCTACATTTACGGAGCTCCCCTGGCTACACTGCTTTTATTGACCGGAGCGGTAATCGGTTCAAGCATTGCTTTTGGCTTGGCGCGCTTAATGGGTTATTCCCTTGTTAAGAAGCTGATTTCCCAGGAGAAGCTGGAAAGTTTCGCTGAATTGATAACCAGCCGCAAAGGCTACATTACCATCTTTGTTTTGTTTTTTATACCGGGGCTGCCTAAAGATATCATGACTTACATTGGCGGCTTAACTCCAGTCAGACCGCTGCACTTTATCGCAATTGCAGTGCTAGCCCGGACTCCTGCTCTGTTTATCTCAACATTTATCGGGGAGAATATCCAGGAGCGGGACTATTCGACTGCGATAATTTTCTCCGCGGCTGCTGTAGTAGTTTTCATTGTCGGGTGGCTGTATCGGAATAAAATACTGCAGTGGCTGCAAAATCTGAGCAGAGTTCGGCAGAAAGATAAATAAGGTTGGCTGTTACGAGGTGATTTAATGGAAGCAAAAAGACTGGCTGCCGAAAAGGCAGTTGAAAGTATTAAAGATGGCATGGTTGTTGGATTAGGAACCGGTTCCACGGTTTATTACGCGATTCATAAAATCGGAGAGCTGGTGAAGCAGGGTTTAGAAATCAAAGCGATTGCTACTTCGGTCGGATCAGAACAGATCGCCCAGCAGCTGGGTATAAATCTGGTCACTTTTGCCGATATCGATAAAATCGACTTGACAATCGATGGAGCTGACGAAGTAGATCCTCACTGGAACTTGATCAAAGGAGGCGGCGGCGCGCTGCTTAGGGAGAAGATTGTGGCAGCAGCCAGTAAAGAGCTGATTGTTATTGCGGATGAGAGCAAGGTAGTAGCACAGCTCGGTAAGTTTCCGCTGCCGATTGAGGTAATTCCCTTCGGCTGGGAGCAGACTGAAAAGAAAATTGCTGAACTCGGCTGTGCTCCCAAGCTGCGGGTAGCAGATGGGAAACCTTATCTGACTGATAACGGCAATTATATTTTAGACTGCAGTTTTGGAACAATTGCCGATCCCAAGAGCCTGCATGATCGGATCAATCAGATTGTCGGGGTTGTCGATAACGGTCTCTTTGTCGGCTATGCCAGCCGAGTGATTGTGGGTTATCACAACGAGACAGTAAAAGAACTGGTTAGAAATTAAGAGTTAAATCAAGAAACGCCCTGAGCGGTGCAAACCACTGCAGGGCGTTTTTGTTTACGGATTGTTTCTATTTGCGGTGAAAGGTATCGTATAGTACCGGCACCACAAACAGCGTAAGAATCGTGGCGTACAGCAGTCCCGAGCTTGCAGTAACTGCCATGGGTTGAATCAGTTCGGTTCCCATTCCGACGCCAATGCTCATTGTGGATAGACCAACAATGGTGGTCAGCGCTGTCATCAAAATCGGACGCAATCTCACGCGGCACGCATGGACAATAGCTTCCCGTTTGGCCATGCCTCTTTCCCGCAGCTGATTGATGTAGTCAATCAAGACGATACCATTGTTGACGACTACTCCAGTTAGAATTATCAGTCCGATTACTGCCACCAGACTGAGAGGACTGCCATTAATTATCAGTCCCAGGAAGCCACCGGTAAAGGCCAGGGGAATGGTAAACATGACGATAAATGGAGACAGCAGCGACTGGAACTGAGCCACCATGACCAGGTAAATCAGGAGAATACCCACCACTAACACTAGACTCAGGTCATCAAAAGATTCGAGAATAAGCAGCTGCTCACCACCGAATTCTATGCTGTAGCCTTCTGGCAGATTGTAGTTATCGAGTCTTTGTTCGATTTCTCGGCTGATATTACCGGCATTATAGCCATCGGCTATCTCAGCTGTAACCGAGATGTAGCGCTGCTGATTCCGCCGCTGGATTGATGATAATCCCTGTCCTTGCTCGATGGTAGCAATATCGCCGAGGCGAGCCGGCTCTCCCAAGGGAGAATCGATCAAGAGCTCCATTAAATCAGCTTCAGAGCTGGCTTGATTCTTAGGATCGTGCACAAAGATGCTGTAATCATCAGTGCCAACAGTTAAGGTGGTTATCTCGGTGTTTGAACCCAGCTTCTGGTTTACGGCCATAAGGACCTGGCCTACCGTAACACCTTTGGTAATGCCTTTCTGCTTATCAACCATGATCCGCAGTTCAGGCGCGGTATCTTCCAAGCCGTCTGATACTTCAATTGTTCCCGGAACATCTGCCACGATGGCAGCTGCGTCTTTGGCAATGGACTGCAGTGTATCGAGATCCTGACCGAGAACATTGAGGACAATTGCTCCCCCGGCAATCATGCTGATATCAAAACCGGTATCGGCGACTGTGATATCAGCGTTAATGCCTTCAGTTAGATCTCTGATCTGCTGGGCAATCTGTCGGCTGGATAGGCTGCGCTGTTCATTAAGAAGCAGATAGAACGAGTAGGAGTTTGAGCCACTGCCTCCCATCGACATGGGCATTCCCAGCATTGATCCGACGGATGTAACACCGATTGTTTCAATATCTTCGATTCCTTCCAGCACTGCTGTAATCTGATCGATTACGGCTGCTGCATCAGATGCAGAGAGTTCGTGAGGCAGTTCTACCTGCATAGAAATCTGATGGCTGTCTGTAGCTGGCAGAAATTCCGAACCCATTCTCCAAATGCCGATACTGCTGACAACGAACAGAATCAGCACACCGATCAGCAGGTATGCTTTTTTGTCTAAGGCCTTATTTACCAGGCTGCCGTACCAGGTGTTCATTCTTTCGTTGAAGCGGTTTTCTTTCGGCTGCTCTTTAGTAAAAATACGCGATGCAACCATAGGAACTAAGGTTAAAGCGACAAGCAGGCTCGCACCTAACGAATAGCTGATGGTCAGAGCCATTTCGCTGAAGATCTCTCGTGTCAATCCATATGTAAACACGATGGGCAAGAATACAGCAATTGTGGTCAGGGTAGAAGCGGTGATTGCACCGGCAACCTCCTTGGTACCTTCAACAGCTGCTTCAAATGCTGATTTGCCTTCGCTGCGGAGACGGTAAATGCTTTCAATCACCACAATTGAGTTGTCAACCAGCATTCCCACACCCAGGGCCAACCCGCCCATGGAGATGATGTTGAGATTGATATTGCTGAAGTACATCAGCACAAAGCTGGTGATGATACTGATTGGGATTGAGACTGCAACGACAATGGTAGGTCTTGCGCTCCGCAGAAACACTAGCAGCACGATAATTGCCAGAATCGCTCCGTAAATAATATTGTTCAGGACAGAATCTAAAACCATATCGATATAAATGCCCTGATCCATCAGGGTCGTGATCTGCAGTCCCTCATACTGCTTTTGGAGCTCATCGGCCCGGGCGCGGATTTTCTTCGCGATATCGGCTGTGGAATAATCGGTCTGCTTTTGGAAAATCAGCATTACCGCGTCTTCACCGTTAACTTTGGTGTAGCTGCCGTCTGTGCTGGCAATCAGCTCAATATCGCTGATATCTGCCAGGGTTATCGGCGGCAGATTTAAGAACGGCAGACTGATTAGGGGCAGATTTTCTAACTCCTCCACGCTGCGGAACTGGTCACCAACTCTCACCAGATAGGAGTTTTCTGCGTTGGTGAGGTATCCAGCTGGCATGCTGATGTTCTGCCCTTGGATAATCCCGCTGACTAAATCTGCAGTGATTTCAAAGTTATCCAGCTGATCCAGACTAAAACCCGAATCCTGGAGCATTGCTGTTAAATCCGCTCCGAATAGACTCGGCAGAAACAGCATTGAGTTGACAACATCCTGCAGTTTCTGCTTTTGGGCATCTACTTTGTCATGATTAAGGGATATATGCAGTTCTCTTTTAACTAAGCCAGTTGCCGAGACAGAAGCGATACCGGCGATGCGCTCGAACTCAGGAATGATGGTATCTTTAATAAACTGACTTGAATCGGCTAGAGATGTTCCCTCTACAGCTGCTGAGAGAACCGATACTGGCAGAAGGTTAGGATTGATCCGCATAATCATGGGTGTATTGATGCCCTGGGGCATATAGGAAGTAATCATATCCAGATTCTCGCGGATTTCAATTAAAGCTGTATCCATATTGGTGGTTTCATTGAACTCTAGAATTACCAGGGAGACGTTATCGGCAGATACCGACAGCACATTTTGAATATTGCTGAGGGTGAGCATCGACTGCTCGATCGGGCGTGTAACGCTAAGTTCAATCGCTTCGGGGCTTGCTCCCGGGTAGGCCGTTACTACTAATGCATAGGGAAGGTTGATGTTTGGCAGTAAATCTGTTGTGGAATTGTATACGGAGATTGCACCCAGGATCAAGACTATGATGATACCAACAATAACTGTATAAGGACGGTTGACGCTAAATTTCGCTAACAATATTCCCACTCCAATCGTTCTTTACCTATTTTGTAATCAGTGTTTTGCAGCCAGTGCAGAATCTATGTTTTTACTGATGATCTGATTAAAGATCGTTAATCCCTTAATTATATCCATCAGATCATTTTCTGATACTTCGTTGAAGGTTTGATAAAGAAAGTCATTAAAGCTCCGCTCCAGTTCCAAACCGCGCTTTTTATACTCATGAGTTAAGACTGCAGCTACTCTGCGGCGGTCTGTTTCACTGCGCCTGCGTTCAACAATTCCCATTTCCTCCAGACGATCAATAATTCCGCTGACTGTGCTTTTGGACAGTCCCATCTTTTCGCCAATTTCGGAAATGCTCATTTCTTGATGCTCATGCAGCAGGATAATTACGGTTATTTGGGACATGGATAGCTGATAGTGCTCAAAGGAGTGGTGCAGAAGCTTTTCAAAGCTCCGCTTTGCATCGTGGAGCAGATCTAAAATCTGCCGGGGCAGTGTGTGGCTCACTCAATCACCTCCTTGTGATCGGAACAATCCATTTTTTTCTATGTAAATGATTCGGATGCGAACTATTTTCTTTTAGTATAGTGTAATAAATTTTTTGAGTCAATAAAAGAATCGAGCAGGAAAAATATAAACCTCAGCGAATAAATACTAAGTGACCAACTAATAAATACAATTTTCAAGGAGGAGATTGTCATGGACATGTTTTGTTTTCAATGCCAGGAAGCAGCCCAGGGGAAGGGGTGCACTGTCAGGGGGATCTGCGGAAAAACACCGGAAGTTTCGGGACTGCAGGACCTCCTGATTTATGCGTTAAAAGGGCTTGCTGAGGTGGTAGTTAAATCTGGTCTGAATCCAGCCGAGCTTGGTGAAGTCAACCACCAGCTGATCGATGGGCTGTTTATGACCATTACCAACGCAAACTTTAATGAGGCTGCAATTGAAACTGCAATTAAACAGACACTGGAGATCCGCGATGAGCTTAGGGAGCGGACCGGCGCAGATAACCTTAACAATGCAGCCACCTTTACAGTCGGCAGCCGCGAAGAAATGTTAGGGCACGCTAGTTTGGTGGGAATCTTGTCTGTAAAAAATGAAGATGTGCGCTCTTTGCGAGAGCTGATCACCTACGGAATTAAAGGCATGGCAGCCTATGCCCATCACGCAGTCAATTTAGACAAAGAAAAGCCGGAGATCTTCGGTTTTATCTATAAAGCTCTTGCAGCTACCCTCGATGACAGCCTCAGTATAGAAGATTTAATCAATCTTACCATGGAAACAGGTAAATATGGTGTGGAAGTCATGGCTCTCTTGGACGAAGCCAATACCAGCCGCTACGGCACTCCGGAGATTACGGAAGTAAACATCGGTGTGCGGAATAATCCAGCTATTCTAATATCTGGACACGACTTAACTGATTTAGAACAGCTGTTAGAGCAGACCGAGGGCACTGGCGTTGATGTTTACACCCATGGTGAGATGCTGCCGGCTCATTACTATCCTAAATTTAAGCAATACGATCATTTTGTCGGCAACTACGGCAACGCCTGGTGGCAGCAGTTATCGGAATTTGAATCATTCAATGGTCCGATTCTGTTTACAACCAACTGTATCGTTCCACCCAAGAGTGAAAGTGTGAAAGCCCGCATCTTCACAACTGGAGCAGCAGGCTACCCAGGCTGTGTCCATATTGAAGCTGACGCTGATGGCAGGAAGGATTTCTCCCAGATTATAGAGCTTGCCAAAACTCTGCCTGCTCCCACAAAGATCGAGCAGGGCAAGATTATCGGTGGATTTGCCCATGCCCAGCTCTTTGCTCTGGCGGATCAAATTGTTGATGCAGTGAAATCGGGTGCAATTAAAAAGTTCTTTGTTATGGCAGGCTGTGACGGCCGCATGAAATCGCGGGAGTACTATCAGGATTTTGCTGAGCAGCTGCCGGCTGATACCGTAATTCTAACCGCTGGCTGCGCTAAATACCGGTACAATAAATTAGATCTCGGTTTTATCGGCGATATTCCGCGGGTGCTTGACGCAGGTCAGTGCAATGATTCATATTCATTAGCGGTTATTGCGCTTAAACTAAAGGAAATTTTTGAGTTAAATGACATAAATGAGCTGCCAATTGTGTATAATATTGCTTGGTATGAGCAGAAGGCGGTTATTGTTCTGCTTGCTCTGCTGTATCTTGGTGTGAAAAACATTCACTTAGGTCCGACTCTGCCGGCATTTCTATCACCCAATGTGGCTGAGGTGCTCATTTCCACTTTTGGATTGAGCGGTATCGGCACTGTTGATGAAGATCTGAAGATGTTCCTTGCGCCTGCAGCCAACTAGAGCAGATTAGGAAGAAAATCTTTCCAAAACAAGCAGGAATTGCCTTCTCAAACCCGAATAATAATTATTAGCTTTAATGAAATGTTAGTGATTATAGTGGCTAGTGCCATCAGCGCCAAGTTTTAAGGCGCTGATGGTGTGAATAAAAGCACTTTAATTGAGGAGGTAATTAAATGAAGAGTCTTAAAGGAACAAGAACAGCTGAAAACTTGCTGAAAGCTTTTGCCGGTGAGGGACAAGCCCGGAATCGCTATACTTATTACGCATCGATCGCAGACAAAGAAGGTTACAAGCAGATCCGCAATGTTTTCTTAGAAACTGCTGATCATGAAAAAGAGCATGCTAAAAGATTCTGGAAGCTGCTGTTAGCAGGCTTTGAGGGCGACCTTCCGGTTGAAGTTGAAATTAATGCTTCTTACCCTGTGGCCCAAGGTGATACACTGACCAACCTGAAGGCTGCTGCCGAAGGTGAAAATGATGAATGGTCACATCTCTATCCTCACTTCGCCGATGTGGCAGAAGAGGAAGGATTCCTGGAAGTTGCCGGTGCATTCAGAGCAATTGTTGTATCTGAAAAAGGTCACGAAGAAAGATTCTTGAAGCTCGCCGAAAACATTGAGAAAGATCGAGTGTTCAAGAGAGACGGCAAGGTTATGTGGAAATGCGGCAACTGCGGCTATCTCCACGAAGGTCCGGAAGCACCAAAAACCTGCCCGGCGTGCATTCATCCGCAAGCTCACTTCGAACTGTTTACTGAGCCTTACTAAACATACTTTAGGTTAAGGCATCGAAAAACCCGCTCGCCATTTGGAGCGGGTTTTTTGCAAATATTTGGGTTTAATGTTAAGATACATCTGCTCTCCTAAGCTGGATGATCACACCCTGGTCATGGAGATTGCGGTCGTGGATTACTGTTGCTGTGCAGTCGAGAGTAATGATCGACTGCTCGTGGGGAGGAGCGATCTCCAGTGTGAATTCGTGGTTGTAGAGTTTTTCCCGCACTGTCTGCTGGATATGATCAATAATCTCATGGTTCCGGATAATAAAGTGAACCGGGCGTTCGAGGGCTTGGCTTAAGCGAATGCCAAGTACATCCTCAGCTTTAGGATTCATCTTGATCACCCTGTTGTACATATCGGTGATCACAATTCCATCGTTTATTCCTGCTAGAATTGCGTTCATCCGTTCGCGTTCGATTTCAACTTCATTGAGCACGTCTTCTAATTCATAGCGGCTGTTGTCCAGAGTGAGCGCTAGTTCGCGCTGGGCTTGGCGGAAGGCGGTTACATCGTAACCATAAATCAGGAACTGCCCTTCCGGTTTATTGAGCTTGATGCCGTGGCAGCTGAGAATAATTTTTTGCTCGTTGTGGACAAACTCAAGTTCTGCGCTAACCCGAGCTTCGCCGGCATCGAGCTGCAGCAGCATATCAGTCAGCTTAGCCGGCTGTTCGCCAGCTAGGTAGGATTGGAGCAGCTCGTTTTCGCTTAAGCCCAAGAGGCGGCGACCAGCACTATTAATCTTGATCAGTTTGCCGCTGCGGTCAGTCCGCATAATCGGCATAAGGATTGACTCCCACTGTTCCTGCATCCGATCAAGGTCGGCCAGGAGTTGACTGTTATCCCGCTGCAGCTGAGCGAGTTTATCCTGGAGTATTTCGTTGGTTGATGTGCGCTCAGCCAAGAAGGATTCTAAATGGGCAGTTTTGTCATTGAGCGATTCTAGTTTAGCTGCTAAGTCAGCATTTTTCTGCCGCTCACTAGAAAGCTCATCAATCAGCTGGTTGCGCTCAGTGCGGCATGCGTTGGTATGCTGCTCAAACTCTGCCCTTAACTCAGCTTCGTTTGCTTGGGCAGCCTTTAGCTGCTCTGCTAATTCGCTGATGGATTGTTCGTGAGTATGCTCAAGTGCTCTCAGGTCAGTAATGTCGCGCACCCAGACAGCTGTGGTGTCGGCTTCATCCCCATAGGGCTCAAGATGGATGATGAGATTCCGCTCTTGACCATGGATAGTGAAAGTAGTCTCAATGTCCTGAGGAACACTTTCTTCACAAGTTTTGGCAATCGCTTGGAGCAGGGGCTCCGAGTCGCGGCAGTTTGTTTCAATAAACTCGATTAAAGTTTCACGGGTGATTTGCTCGGGTGGAATCTGGACTGCTGCCTGGACGGCTTGGTTGTGGAAGCGGATTTGCTGCGAATCGATCAGCAAAATAGGGGTGGGATTTTGATCCAGTTGGGCGAGGATGGTGGCTGTACGCTGTTCTGCGGATTCCAGTTCGGTGACGAATTTAGTTACATCATTTAAGAAAAGCAGTTGGCGACTAACTTTACCTTCTACCAGTTCTTTAGCTGCTCTAATGGTTACATAGCATTTCTGCATGCGGCGGGCTTTGATTCTGACCACCCGGTCAAGGATTTCCTGATTGCTCTGCTCGAGAAATTCCCTGATCTGCTCCTGATCCTCCGGATAAAACAGGGTGGAGAGCACATCATTAAACTCCAGATCATCTACTTTGATGGCGGTAAGGACGGCAGCGGCTTTGTTAGCGTGTTTGATTCTAAGATGGTGGTCAAGCTCAATAACGGGACAGTCTCCGGTTTCAATCAGGTAGTTAATGCTGGACAGCTCTTCACTGGCTGTGTCCCTTTCGCTCTTTACCTCATTGAGCTTTTTCTGGAGATAAAAACTAGCTCCGATCATACTGGCGACTGTTATTACCCTCAGGGCTAGATCCCAGAAGCCTGGATAATAAATATTGACGAAAAAACTGCTGTCTGCAATCAAGATTGTGCTTCTGATCGTGGCTATCAGCCAATAAATGACTGCCATAAGAGCGCCGATTTTCAGAACACAAAACCGGCCATTCTGCTTAACATTGGTTTCTTCAACCGACATTGCAAAACCCCCATTCTAAGAAGTTGTTAAATACTTGTATATAAATAATTCCTTATTGTTCGCAAAATACCTTTTTCAAGATTGCGATAATCTGTAAATACAAGGAATTCAGGTTTGAAATGCGAATATTACATGAATGAATCTAACAGTATTGGTACTGGTTTTATGGAGGCATTGAAATGGACAAAGTTATTCATCTTGGTATTGACGTAGGTTCTACCACCGTAAAAATCACAGCCGTTGATGACCGGCTAGAAACCTTGTTTGCTGATTACCGGCGCCATTACGCAGATATTAAAGAGACGGTAATTTCGGTGCTGAATGCTGCTTATGGCCAGTTTCCCGAATCAGATGTTACTGTCATGTTTACCGGCTCAGGCGGCATTGGTATTGCGGAGAGCTTAGGCGTTGGTTTTACTCAGGAAGTAATCGCCTCCACTCAAGCGATTCAAAGGTTCTATCCCCAGACTGATGTGGTAATTGAGCTGGGAGGAGAAGATGCGAAAATCACCTATTTTAAAGATGGGCTCGATCAGCGGATGAATGGGATCTGCGCCGGCGGCACCGGATCATTTATCGATCAGATGGCATCACTTTTGAAGACTGATGCGACCGGATTAAATGAGCTGGCGAAGGATTACAAGATCATTTATCCTATCGCAGCTCGCTGCGGTGTTTTTGCTAAAACTGATGTCCAGCCCCTCTTAAATGAAGGCGCTGCCAAAGAAGATATCGCTGCTTCCGTGTTAAACGCGGTAGTAATTCAGACAATCAGCGGTTTAGCCTGTGGACGTCCGATCCGGGGCAATGTGGCATTTTTGGGTGGTCCGCTGTCATTTCTTTCGGAACTGCGCCGCCATTTTATCAGGGTGTTGGAGCTGAAGCCGGAGCAGGTGATTGTACCTGAGCAGCCGCAGCTGTTTATTGCATTAGGCGCGGCGCTGGCATCGATTGGCACTGAGCCGGTCCCATTTTCTGAAGTAATTAGCAGAATTGAAAACTTGGATGCGGATATGCTGCGGGAAACAGTGCGCCTGCGACCGCTCTTTGCCGATGAACAGGAGTGGGATGAGTTTAAAGATCGCCATGAGCGCAGCCGAGTTAGGAGGCAGAATCTGGCTGACTATTCAGGTCCCTGCTTTCTCGGAATAGATGTGGGTTCAACAACTACTAAACTGGCTTTAATCGGTGAAGACGGATCTCTGCTGCACACATATTACAGCAAAAATCAGGGAGATCCTCTTAAGACAGCTGTTTCCGCCTTGAAAGAACTGTATCAAATTATGCCGAACAGCGCCAAGATCGTGAAATCTGCCGTTACTGGCTACGGAGAAGGCCTAGTTCAGGCTGCTTTGAAAGTAGATATCGGTGAGATTGAAACGGTGGCTCATTATAAAGCAGCCGAGTTTTTCTGCTCTGGAGTCGATTTCATTCTCGATATCGGCGGCCAGGACATGAAGTGCATGCGGGTAAAAGACGGCGTGATCGAGCATATCATGCTTAACGAAGCCTGCTCCTCAGGGTGTGGTTCGTTTTTGGAAACATTTGCGGAATCCTTAAACATGGATGTTAAGGAGTTTGCCGAGGAAGCTCTGTTTGCTCCTGATCCGGTAGATCTGGGTTCCCGCTGTACCGTATTTATGAATTCCAGGGTTAAGCAGGCTCAGAAAGAGGGAGCATCGGTGGGCGAAATCTCCGCCGGCTTATCCTATTCTGTGATTAAAAACGCGTTGTTTAAAGTGATCAAGCTGAAAAATGCCGATGAACTGGGCAGTAAGATCGTGGTTCAGGGCGGCACATTTGCCAATAATGCAGTGCTGCGGGCCTTTGAACTGCTGTCTGAACGGCAGGTGATTCGTCCGGATATTGCCGGAATCATGGGCGCTTTCGGAGCAGCTCTTCTTGCCCGGGAGCAGTACCAGCCCAAATACCAAACCTCGCTGCTTTCAGCAGAGGAGCTGGATCGCTTAACAGTAACCACCCGGCATGCCAGATGCCGGCGCTGCGGCAACAACTGCCTGCTTACGATTAATGAGTTTGGAAATAACGATCGGTATATTACCGGGAATAGATGTGAGCGGGGCTTGGGCAGAGAAAGTGAAGCTTCAGCTCTGCCGAACTTGTATCGCTATAAATACAAGCGGCTGTTCGCGTACAAGCCGCTTCCGGAAAGTGAAGCAAAACGGGGTGTAATCGGTATTCCCCGGGTACTGAATCTTTATGAAAACTATCCGTTCTGGTTTACCTTTTTTACCGAGCTAGGTTTTGCTGTAAAACTGTCTGCCCACTCCACTAAAGCGGTTTATGAGAAGGGAATCGAAACCATGCCGTCGGAGTCTGTCTGCTATCCGGCTAAACTCAGCCACGGCCATATCGTGGATCTAATTGAACAAGCCGTGGACACCATTTTCTATCCCTGCCTAACCCATGAGCAGAAAGAGCAGGACGAAGCCGATAATCACTTTAATTGCCCAATTGTCACCTCCTACCCAGAAGTGCTGAGCAAGAATGTAGGACAGCTGCGGGAGAAGCAGGTAAAGATGCTCCATCCCTTCCTGCCATTTGATGATAAAAAGCGGCTGACCCAGCGTTTGTGGGAAGAGCTGGGCGAGGACTATCGAATTTCCTATGCTGAAATTGCTGCGGCAGTAGATGCGGCTTGGGATGAGCAGGAGCGCTTCCGTCAAGATATCCGGAATAAAGGCGAGGAAGCTTTGGCATGGGTGAAGAAGAATGGTGTGTTTGCCATCATCTTGGCGGGGCGGCCGTATCACATTGATCCAGCGATAAATCACGGGATTCCGGAGTTAATCAATCAGCTGGGGATGGCAGTATTAACTGAGGACTCAGTAGCCCATCTCGGGGAGGTAGAGCGCCCCCTCAGGGTAGTGGATCAGTGGGCATATCATTCCCGCTTGTACGCAGCGGCATCGTTTGCGGCCGAGCAGGAAGATATTGAGCTGGTGCAGCTGAACTCCTTCGGCTGCGGACTGGATGCGGTGACTACTGACCAGGTTCAAGATATCTTAGAACAGTATGGCAAACTCTACACGGTATTAAAGATCGATGAGGGACACAACCTCGGCGCCGCCCGCATTCGCCTGCGCTCTCTAAAAGCTGCATTAATTGAGCGAAAACAGAAAGGATATCAGCGGATAAAAACCGAAACAAAGTATCAAAGAGTTCTATTTACCAAAGAAATGAAACAAAAGCATACAATTATCGCACCAAATATGGCACCGATCCATTTCGAGCTGTTGGAAAAGGCTTTTGCTCTATCCGGGTATGAAATCGTGGTGTGCCCAGCCATGGACTTAGAGGCGATTGATGTGGGACTAAAGTACGTCAATAACGATGCGTGCTATCCGGCAATTATCGCTCTTGGCCAGCTCATCGCGGCGCTGCAGTCGGGCAAGTATGACCTGGACAACACCTCGGTCTTGATCACCCAGACCGGAGGCGGCTGTCGGGCAACCAACTACATTGGATTTCTCCGCAAAGCGCTGGTTGATGCCGGATTCGCTCATGTTCCGGTGATCAGCTTAAATGCCCAGGGACTCGAGAAAAATCCGGGCTTTAAAATCACTGCTCCGCTTTTGCACCGGGGACTGATGAGCTTGGTTTACGGCGATCTGCTCATGAAAGTGCTGCATCGAGTGCGTCCCTATGAAAAGGTGAAGGGTGCCGCTGATAAGCTGTATAAAACCTGGATGGAGCGCTGCAAAAATGCCCTGAACAGCTTATCGCTCAGGAAGTTTAGAGCTACCGTTCTCGGCATAATCCGCGATTTCGAGCAGTTTGAAATTGTGGATGAGCAGAAACCTAAAGTTGGCATTGTCGGAGAGATCTTAGTTAAATATCATCCCACCGCCAACAATGATGTGGTTCGGATTGTGGAGGAAGAGGGAGCGGAAGCTGTAGTTCCCGATCTGCTGGATTTCCTGATGTATTCTGCGTTTGGATTAGATTTTCGGGCTGAGTATTTATCTGGGAAGAAAATCGAGCAGGTTGCTGCGCGAGCGGCAATCAAGGTGATGGAGCTGTACCGCACTACTTACCGGAGGGCTTTACAAACCAGCAAGCGGTTTTTTCCACCGGAACCGATTTACGCAACAGCAGCTGCGGCCAAGAAGATTCTCTCTTTAGGACATCAAACCGGTGAAGGTTGGCTGTTAACCGGGGAAATGGTCAAGCTGATCGAGCAGGGTGTGGAAAACATCATCTGTATGCAGCCTTTTGCCTGTCTGCCGAATCATGTGACCGGAAAGGGAATGATGCGGGAGCTGAAGCGAGTTTATCCCAACAGCAATGTTGTCGCAATTGACTATGATCCGGGAGCCAGTGAGATCAACCAGTTGAACCGGATCAAACTGATGCTGTCTGCAGCAGTTAAGAAGATGACCGGATAATACACTTAATTGGAGTGATCTTCATGAGTAAAGTGGATAACAGCAAAAGCGCTTACAGCAACAAGTTTATCTACATGGCAATTCGGGCGGCTTTGATTCTGGCGATTCTCTCGATTATCATCAATACTTATGTGCTCTGGAATGTCTATCTTAATCGGGAAGACGCGGAAGATCCGACGGCAGTTTCGGTTGCCCAGCTCGGCAGTGAGCTTGGCAGTAAAATTTCTGGGATTGAGCAGCGTTTGATTTCCATGGAAATCAATATCAGCGAGCTGCCTAAGCAGGAAGTGGATCTCAGCGAAGTTTTGGCGGCACTCGATCAGATGGATGATCTGGATAGCCAGATAGCTGAAATAGCTGCGGCTGTCAATGAACAGCAGGAAGGCTCAGCGGCTTTAACAGCGGTGGTGGTTGAGCTGAAAAATTTGCTTGAGGAGATGCACCAAACACTTATTACCAAAATCGCCGCTATGGAAGCAGAGTTCATCGCTAGATTAGATGAGCTGACTGCTCCACTGGAGGAGCAGTCGGAACGGAGTGAAGTAGCTGTCACTGTCCAGCGTGGCGATTCAATTTGGGCACTGGCATCTCGCTTTGAGAATCCACCCAGCCAGGAGCTGATTGACCGCATTATTGAGTACAATAAAATAACTGATCCGACGAAACTAAGGATCGGACAGGTAATTGTTATTCCTGAGAGCTAGCCATCACGGCTGGCTCTTATTTTTATTGCTGTTGTAGCTAATGTTGAAAAGGATAATAGAATAGTCTCCAGTATTAATCCTAACAGGAACAGGGCGGGGGCGAGGAAGTGACTGAACTACTGGAAACGGAGATTAGAACGTCGGCAGGTGGATGAATAAGGAGATGGAGGCGGATTAGTGAACAAGAAGAGAATACTGAACTTGATCCTAATCACAGCAGCGGTTCTGCTGTTTATAGGCTGCATCGGCACAAGACCGAGAACAATTCATGTCTTATTTACCGGTTTACCGGAGGAAGATGGCAACTGCACTTATACCCATCTGAACGTATATGGCATTAAGTATAATGGTCAAGAAGAATGGATTCATTCCCAATCTGCCTGGCGATGAGCTTGTGCCAAGGTATGTCACATCAGTAGTGCTGGATTCGGAGGAGACGATGTATGCAGGCTCAATCTGGTTTGATTTATCCTTTCTGGAAGAAGGCCGCGGTGAGCTGAGAGCTGGCTTATCACCAGCTTTTGCGGTTCCGATTGAAAGACCGCTTGAGGAAAAAGTAGAATTTGTCTTGGTTTTTAACATTTTCCCCTACTACTTGTTTAAGCTCGAACAGGCGGATGGACTGTACCAACTGACCCTGGAGGGGGTAAAAGAAAACCTGATTGTCTATGAGGCAGATCATTTGATAATCAAAGATATGGAGAGCAGGGAGATAGGTTTAGATGCGGCCATTCTGCTCCAATCCGATCTAAACCCTCACTATTTAGCAGTAACCCCTGCTGATCTTACACGCTCTTCTTATTCAATAGTCACAATGACTTTAGCGAAAGCTTCAGAGTAAAGGAAACCGCCGGCTGAGTTAGCCTCAACCGGCGGTATTTTTGTTCTAGCGGCAGCGCACCCAAACCAGCATTTCACCTGGGTCGCGGTTTGCCCAAGCGTAGTAGGGAATAAAGGTGAGCTTAACCGGCTGTGTCTCAAGGGATGCATTAACTCGATACAGGGTGTCGTCCCAGTTGGCAAGCTCACGTACGCCTTCGGCTGAGATGATCGCGATGCCATTGAGGAGATTCGGATCAAACGATACATCGAACTTTGTGTTTGCATTCAAGATGAGGTTGTGAAGGTCAGCTCCGTTATCTACTTCTTCGAGGCAGTAAACCAATGGCCCCCGCATTACCGCTTTTTTGCCGCTGTTAGCTCTTACCTTTGGATTAGCTGTAATCAGCACTGTTTCCATGGGAAAGTCGAGGTCTACAGTATCGCCATCAACCCAGACGCGGGTGATTTTCGCGTAGCCTTTGTCGCTGATGGTGTTCAAGTTCACCGCTTCGCCGTTAACCGCAATCTTAGGAGCGCTGCACCAGCCGGGAATCCGCAGGGCAAGGGTAAACTGCTCAGGTTTTGCCACCCTGAGAGTTAATTTAACCTTTCCATTCCAGGGCAGTTCGCTGTTTTGGGTGATCAATATGATCTGGTCTCCTAGTTCTATTTCTGCTGTTCCCCCGATATAGAGATTAGTATAGATTTCCCTCTCGTTTGTTTTGGTGTAGATATAACTGCCTAAGCTGGCTAAAAGCCTGGCGATATTCGGTGGACAGCAGGCGCAGCCGAACCAGGGCTGGCGCGTGACTTTAACATGACGCTGATCAGCTCTGTTGTGGCATGCTTCCGGCCAAACTTCGAGGGGATTGACGTAGAAAAATCTTCTGCCGTCTAAGGATATGCCTGATAAAGCGCTGTTATAAAGGGCGAGTTCCATCACATCGGCGAACTCGCTGTTCTGGATCAGTTTGAGCATGCGCTGAGCCCAAAAAATTAAGCCGATAGCAGCGCAGGTTTCACTGTAAGCACGATCGTTGGGAAGATCGTAGTCGAAGCTGAAGGATTCGCCGTGTGCTGATGCGCCGATACCACCGGTAATGTACATGCGGCGGCGCACCACATTCTGCCAGACCTCGAAGCAGGTTTCAATAAGCTCCTGATCTCTAGTGTAATAGGCGATATCAGCGACAGCCGTGTATAGATACACAGCCCTGACAGCATGTCCTTCAGCAGTAGTCTGCTTTCTTACCGGAAGGTGAGCCTGCCAGTAGCGGTAATCACCTGCCGGCTTTTCGTCCCGCTGCTCCGATTCAAAATCAAAGAAGTGAGGCTGCCTGCCTCTTTCCTCAATAAAGAACTTGCTTAACTGCAGATACCGCTCATCATCAGTAACTTGATAGAGTTTAACCAGTGCCAGTTCAATTTCTTCATGGCCCGGATAGCCGGGAATCTGCTCTGGATTAGAACCAAACACTTCTAGGAGATAATCAACAAATTTGCGGGCGGTATCCAAAACTTGAGTGTTTCCTACCGCTTGGTAATATGCAGCAGCAGCTTCAAAAAAGTGTCCGGCGCAGTAAAGCTCATGCCAGTCCCTCAGATTGGTCCAGCGCGCTTCTGGTTTGGCAATCGTAAAATAGCTGTTGATGTAGCCGTCAGGATGCTGAGCTTTGGCAATAATCTCCACAACAATATCGGCCAGCTGTTCGAGCTCAGAGTCAGGATGGGTCATTAGGCTGTAGGCAACTGCTTCCAGCCATTTGTAAACATCGCTGTCCTGAAAAATAAAGCCGTGGAACTCTCCGGTTTCGCTGCCGCCGGCGATCTGGAGATTCTTGATAGCATGACTCTTGGGAGCATCGGGAATCTGGTCATTCATCGCTCGCCATTGGTAGGGAATAACTTCGTTTGTAATCAGTTCCTGATAGCGGGACCAAAATCCATCTTTGATTCTTACCTGCTTCGGCTCAATCATGGCAGCCACTCCTTTCCGGCATTTGATTTTTCCCACAACCAAGATAATTAATGTTATACTTGTACCGATTATTTATTTTTACAGCAAGGAGCATTGGAACCTGATGAAACTATATAAATATAAATATGATCTTCATGTTCACACCAGCAATGTCAGTCCCTGCGCCCATGTTCCTGCGCATGAGATTGTCCATCTCTACAAGCAGGCGGGTTATCAGGGGATTGTGATCACTGATCACTATTACGACCATTATTTTGAAACTCTGCCCGAATCCACCTGGGCTGATAAGATCAAGCGGTATATGGAAGGATATCGGATTGCCCGGGATGAGGGGCAGAAGCTTGATCTAGATGTTTTATTTGGAATTGAGCTTAAAATGGCTGGCACCCAAAATGATTACCTAATCTACGGTGTTACCGAGGATTTCCTAGTTGAATATCCCGAGCTTTATAAGCTGAGTTTAGCTGCTCTCCATTCACTTACAAAAGCCAATGGCATGCTGCTTTATGTGGCCCATCCGTTTCGCAGCTATATGCAGCCGGTTGATCCGCGCTTGCTCGATGGAGCGGAAGTCTTTAACGGCAATCCCCGCCACAAGTCCCAGAATCATCTGGCTCTGGCTTTCGCCGAGGAGCATGGACTATTGAAAATCTCTGGTTCCGATTTCCATCAGCGGGTCGACCTGGGAATCGGTGGGGTAGCGCTGAAAGAGCGGGTCACAGATATTCACGATTTAGTCCCCATTCTTAGAGCTGAGGACTTAGGACTGATTACTAATCCACTGCCTAAGCTATCGTTTGGGTGATCAGTACAGCCGCTTTTGATTTATCATTCGCTTTTGCGGGAGTAAAACCTGCCCCGTATTCCGGTTATTCGGCAGGAAACAGAGCGGTATTTGCTGAAATGTAAACATAACATTTTATGGTAAGGAGCGGAAAGAATGGACAAATATGTAATTGGTGTCGATTTTGGAACGGACTCGGTCCGCGCTTTAGTTGTGAATACACGCACAGGCAGGGAAGAGGCATCAGCCGTTTCGTATTACAAACGGTGGGCACAGGGCTTATACTGTGATCCTGCCAGCAATCAATTTCGGCAGCATCCCCTGGATTATGTTGAGAGCCTCCAGGAGTGCATTACTGAGTCATTAGCGCAGCTGCCGCAAGAGGTGGCAGAGCAGGTTGTAGGCATTGGAATTGATACAACCGGTTCCACTCCCTGCGCCGTTGATCATACCGGTACACCTCTGGCTCTGCTTCCGGAGTTCAGCGAGAATCCAAACGCCATGTTTATTCTCTGGAAGGATCATACCGCTGTACAGGAAGCAGCGGAGATCAATGATTACGCATGGAACCATTCTCCGATTGACTACACCAAATATGTCGGTGGTATTTACTCCTCAGAATGGTTCTGGTCCAAGATTCTCCACATCTACCGCCAAGATGCTGAGGTGAGGGAAGCAGCGTATACCTGGGTGGAGCACTGTGATTGGATGCCGGCTCTCCTTTCCGGAGTTAAGTCTGCCGATGAGATCAAGCGCAGCCGCTGCGCAGCCGGGCATAAGGCGATGTGGCATGAAGAGTGGGGTGGACTGCCCAAAGAAGAGTTCTTTACAGCCATTGATCCGATCATGGCTGGCGTAACCAAGAACATGTACCGGGACACCTATCCCGCTGATGAGCTGGCCGGAGTTTTATGCGACGAATGGGCAGAGAAACTTGGCCTTAAACCGGGCATCGCTATTGCCGTAGGCGCGTTTGACGCCCATATGGGAGCTGTCGGTGGTGGCGTAACTGACAAAGCGTTGGTTAAAATTATGGGAACCTCTACCTGCGATATCATGGTTGCCCCTTATGATGTAATGCAGAATAAGCTGGTGCGGGGAATCTGCGGACAGGTTGACGGTTCCGTTATTCCGGGCATGGTTGGACTGGAAGCAGGCCAATCTGCGTTCGGAGATGTTTTTGCTTGGTTTAGGGAAGTTTTGCTCTGGCCTTTACTGGATATTCAAGAAAGCGGTTTGATTTCTGATAAGCTGGTGGACCAGATTTTCGAAAAAATTCTGCCGCGGCTCACTAAAGCTGCTGAGGCACTGTCAATTGAAGATACCCAAGTTGTTGCCCTCGATTGGCTGAACGGCCGACGCACACCAGATGCGGATCAGGCTTTGAAAGGCGCCCTGGTTGGTTTAAGCCTGGGAACTGATGCGCCGCGTATCTTTAGGGCACTGGTTGAAGCGACAGCCTTTGGTTCAAAAGCTGTTATTGATCGGTTTATTGAGGAAGGTGTAGAAATTGACCAGGTTATTGCTTTAGGCGGTATTGCCAAGAAGAATCCTTTTGTCATGCAGGTTACAGCCGATGTATTTAATATGCCGATCAAAGTAACTGAATCGGATCAAACCTGCGCGTTGGGAGCAGCCATGTTCGCAGCTGTTGCGGCAGGTGTATATCCGAATGTGCAGGAAGCCCAAAAGCACATGGGAACCGTATTCAGCGAAACTTATACTCCGCGGGCTGATCAGGCGGCCAAATACCAAGAAAAGTACCGCAGATACCTGGAAGTCGGTGGTCTGCTTGAAGATACCTTAAGAAAACTATAAGGATGTGTTGGGAATGCTGACTAAACTACGTCAGGATGTTTTGGAAGCGAACTTAGAGCTTAACCGCAAGGGATTAGTGGTTTATACCTGGGGAAATGTAAGTGGGATCGACCGTGAGCGGGGGTTAGTTGTGATTAAGCCTAGCGGTGTGCCGTATGACGAGATGACAGCAGATCAGCTCGTGGTAGTCAATCTCGATGGTGAAGTTGTTGAAGGAAGTCTGCGTCCTTCATCAGATCTGCCCACTCATTTAGAGCTGTACCGCAATTTCCCGAATATTGGAGGAGTTGCCCACACCCATTCCACGTATGCAACCGGGTGGGCTCAGACAGGCATGGATCTGCCGTGTTTAGGCACTACTCACGCGGACCATTTCTACGGCGCTGTGCCCTGCACCCGGCCTTTGAATCAGGCGGAAGTGGCGGTTGATTATGAGTTAAATACCGGCAAGGTGATTGTGGAGACATTTGCAGATCTTGACCCTGATGCGGTTCCGGCGGTGCTGGTGAGCCAGCACGGACCCTTTACCTGGGGTAAGGACGCTATGGACGCGGTAGTTAACAGTGTGGTCTTAGAGGAATGCGCCAAAATGGCAGGCATTACTTTCAGCGTTAACCGGGAAGCACAGGCAATTCCCCAGTATCTCCTTGATAAGCATTATCTGCGCAAGCATGGCAAGGACGCCTATTACGGTCAAAACTAAAATAGCGTAAGAAAAAGCAGCATCAGCGTTTTGATGCTGCTTTTACAATGCCTGTTTTGATAAGACGCTCAACTACATAAGCGGAAACCAGCAGTTTAAATACATCTACCAGAACAAAAGGTGCTACGCCCGCGCCGAGCGCTTGCCCGAAGCTGTAATCAAGGACAAGCATTAAGCCGATCACTCCGGCGGCATAAATCAGCATCAGGCCGAAGATGAGCGCTAAAAATATGGCTCTAAAACTGCGGAAGCGAAAGCGGCAGCTCAGCCATCCAATCAGAAAAGCGGCCAGGACAAAGCCCCATAAAAATCCTGCTGTTGGTCCCCACAGCATGCCAATACCACCCTGCTGACCAGAAAACACCGGCAGACCCACTGCGCCTAAGAGCAGGTAGAGGAGCTGACTGACAGCGCCATCCCGCGGACCCAATATGAACCCGGCCGTGAGCGTAAAGGGAATCTGGAGTGTTATCGGCACAACCAGTGGAGGAATAGGGACAGTGATCAGGGCTCCGAGGGCTGTTAAACAGGCAAATAGTCCGATGTAGGTTAAGCGTTTGATGTTCATTTAGATTTACCTCTCTTTAGATACTTTGACTGCGGATAGAGACATCTGCTGCTAATAGGGTACGGATAGTGCCATCGCTTTTTTTCACAATCAATGCACCGGTCTCATCGATATCCACTGCCTTAGCATGGAACGTGGCTTTTTCTTCAGTGATGATTATTTCTTGCCCCAGCATCCTGGTATAACAGCGTACCAGCTTCAGAAATTCGTGATGCTTTCCCTGGGCAAACCGAACATAGTGCTGGTTGAAATGATTTAAAAACTGCCGCAGCAGCACCTGGTTCTCTATGGTAAGATTCGTAAAATCTGATAAAAACCCTGCTCGGACTCGAATTGATTCCGGCAGCGGCTCTGCAGGCGGATTGGTGTTAACTCCAATTCCAACAATGATATAGTTGGACCCTCCCGGATTGATTGATCCTTCTGTAAGAATCCCGGCGATTTTCCTGCCGGCTATAATCACATCGTTAGGCCATTTCAGCTCTGCGGCAGCCCGATAGTGCTGTCTCAGTGTTTCCACTGCCGCCACTCCCGCTAACAGCGTGGTTTTCGCCATTTCGGTAAAGGGCAGGTTGGGTCTGAGCAGGATGGAGAAGTACAGGCCTCCTGTTTGGGAGTACCATTCCCGACCCCGCCGACCTCTGCCCTGGGTTTGGCGTTTGGCTGTGATGACCAGGCCTTCTGAGGCACCCTGCCGGGCATACTCTTTAGCTAAGTCATTGGTGGATGCAGTTTCATCAACAGTGATAATTCTGTATTGCAGTGGAGAGTTTTCGATGGCAATCACTTCCCTTTCTTCTTCCTGATCATAGGAAAGGAAATAAAAAATGTCAAGAATTGTAAAATGGCAGGAATTTTAGGTTCAGAAAGCCGAATATATAACAGGATTGTCACAGCAGATGAAAACGAACTGCGGGTTTTTAATAAAGAAAGGAGTTCGGCGGTTGGAGCGTGTCTTTTACGATGATTATGCTGATCTGCGGGTAGGGGTATTCCCCCATGATTATTCCGCATTAGGTGAATATCACTGGCCGGATGTAAGCGGGGAAACAGGAAAATGGACTGCAACTACGGTGCATCACTCCTGGCGGGGCAATCCTTCTTGGCTTGTTACTACTGAGGATGGACACAAGGTTTTGGAGATTGGTGCCATCCGCCAGCGGGCGCTGCCGATGCTGATTGCTGGCGGTGAGTGGGATGACTTTGTTTTAAACACAACATTTCGCCCCATTACAACGCGGGGCGAGTACGGCATCGTCTTCCGCTATGAGACCAGCCGGCACTATTATGCCCTTTGGTATCAAACCGGGACCTTGAAGCTGATTGCCCGGTCTGATGATGAAATCAGCGCTCTAGCAGAGATTCCGGTTGCTCTCGATAGTGACCGCTATTACAATGTCAGGCTTACTGTTTCAGGGATAAAAATGGAAGCGGCTGTCGATGGATACCGCTTATGCGCTGAGGATGATACATATAAGCGAGGCAGAATTGGTTTTGCTGGAACGCACCCGGTGCGGTTCGGTCCAGTGGAAGTGCTGATGGAAGCAGAAAAAATAAAAGTGTGGCAGCAGGAGAAGCTGGCACGGAGAGAGCGGGAGGAAACCAAGCGGCGGCTCTATCCCCAGCCGAAGCTGTGGAAAGTGATTGAAACACCGGGGTTTGGCGCCGGCAAAAGCATCCGTTTTGGTGATTTAAATAATGACGGCAGAAAAGAAATTATTCTTGCCCAGAACATCAGGCGGATGCGGGGAGATAATTTCAGCGAAATCAGCTGTTTAACTGCCATTGATTTAGACGGCAATGTGCTGTGGCAGATTGGGGAGCCCAATCCTGAAAATGCTCTGGTATCCAATGATCTGCCGCTGCAGATTCACGATCTGGATGGGGATGGCAGGCAGGAAGTGATTTTCTGCAAAGATTTCCGCATATATGTCCTTGACGGTGAAACCGGTCAGGTTAAGTATTCCGCGCCGACACCTACAGCTCCACCCCACACCGGGCCGAAAATGCCCGAAGACCAGTACGACCGGATTGTCGGCGATTCACTTTATTTCTGCGATCTGACTGGGCAGGGAACTGATCGAGACCTGATAATCAAGGATCGCTACAACAATATCTGGGCTTACACCTGGGATTTGAAGCCTCTCTGGCATTACCGGGGCAACTGTGGCCATTATCCCATGGCTGTGGATATTGACAATGACGGAAAAGATGAGATTTTAATCGGCTATGCGCTTTTGGATCACGATGGCACTGTGCTTTGGTCCTTAGATATCGGTGATCATGCTGATGGGGTGGCAATTGGCAAGTTCAATCAAGGTGATGAGTGGCAGTTCATTATCGCAGCCAGCGATGAAGGTATGTATTGGGTAAATCAAGCTGGAGAAGTGCTTCGGCATCAAAATGTAGGACACAGCCAGACTGCTACTATTGCCCGGTTTATTCCTGATAGCCCAGAACTGCAGGTAGCGACAGTTACCTTTTGGGGCAATCCGGGAATAATCATCTTTTTTGATGCTGACGGCAATATCCTGCGGCGCAGGGAACTGATCGCGCCTCGGGGAACCGCTCTGTCTCCTGTGAATTGGGACGGATTAGGAACAGAACTGCTTCTGATCTCCGGTCATCCCCATGAGGGAGGCATGATCGATTACGATTTCGATCGCGTTGTCCAGTTACCAGATGATGGCCATCCCTATCTCTGCTATGAGCCGGTTGATTTAACGGGCGATGCCAGGGATGAAATATTAGTCTGGGACCAAAATTCGATCTGGATCTACACCCAAGATCAGCCGGGACCAGCTCCGGTTTATAATCCCAAGCGGCAGCCTGATTACAACATGTCTAATTATCGAGCGCAGCTTTCCCTGCCGCAGCATCTGCAGGAAAGCAGTGACTAACCATGGAATTATATCACTGGGAGAAGGGAATTAAAGGAAGTTGAAGATGATACAGTGGTTCAAATCTATATTTGAGAAAACTCTACCGCGATTTGCAGTTAAATATCCCTGGCTTGTGTTGATAGTTTTTGTCTTGGTCACCGGCTTTTTTGGCTACCAGCTGACGAACATTTATGTCGATACTGATGTAACCAAACTCACTACCGGAAGTGAGGAGGAAACGCGGGCAATTGAAACCGCCGCCCGTGATTTCACTGTCGGCGATCCTCTGTATTTGATTCTGAAAGGAGACATGAACGATCCCCAAGTTCTCCAGAAAGCAAATAACTTGATTTCTGAAATCAGAGGACACAAGGATGTCTTTGAAGTTATCAGTCCATTTGACACATCCTATTTCGGACTAGCCGGCTTTATGGTGCAGAGCATACCCGTTGCGCCGCAGGTTCCAGCAACTGAAGCAGAAGTCAAGGCGTTTCGCCAGCGGCTGGCTCAAAGTCCTAACGGCAAGCGGATGATCAGCGCAGACAGCGAAGCCATGCTGATCGAACTCTACATTTATGGAAGCTATTCCAGCCGGGGCAAGCGGGCTGTAAAAGAACTCGAAAAACTCCTAACCACTGAGTGGGGTTCGGATCAGTTTAATATGACGGGTACCAGCTACATAACCCACGCGATGGATCAAAGCATCAGGCGGGACGCCTTTGTGTTATTTCCCATTGCAGCTTTGATTGTGGTGATAGTCTTAATCCTAAGCTTCCGCAGCTGGCTGGGCTTTTTGATCCCCGGTGCTACAGTATTAGTCTCCATGGTGATCACGATGGGACTGATGGCTTGGTTGGATTTTCCGATCACCCTTGTCAGTGTGATTATGCCGGTAATTCTAATCGTAATCGGATCAGCTGACGGAATCCATATTCTGCACAAATATCAGGAGGAGTTGGGGCGGAATTCAGCGTCTAAAAATGAGATTGTCGCTCGTGTAATGGAGAAAATGGTGCCTCCCTGCACTATGACATCGGTAACCACAGCGGTGGGATTGATTTCACTGCGCACTTCAACGGTGATACCGGTTAAGGATTTTGGTACATTCTCCGGTATTGGTGTTATGGTTGCTTATGTGTTTACACTGCTGGGAATACCGGCCCTTTTGGCTGTGTTTCCTGAGCCGAAGCGCTTGAGCAGAGAGGCAAAACAGGAAACTTACTGGGATACAATTTTCCTCGCTAAACTAGCCAGATGGGTGATGCGGCACAGTAAGACAGTGGCAGTAATCGGTACAGCAGTTTTTGTTATAATGGCGTTGGGACTGCCGCGGATAACTGTTGAAGCCAATATTGCCCGCTACTTCCGGAAATCCAGCGATGCAGCGGAAGGTATTCGAGTCTATGAGCAGTATTTTGGCGGCTCCCAGCAGGTCTTGATTGTGGTGGATACTCACCAAGCCCAAGGTGCTTTGAATCCGCAGTTTTTGCCTACAATTGATGAATTAGAGCAGTATGCGCAGACGGTGCCGCTGGTGACTCATACCTGGTCCATGGCATCGCTGGCCAGAGACTTAAGTCCCGATGGACAGCTGCAGCCGAATTTGGTTCCCTTAGCCTATCAGCAGCTGCCTAGAACCCTAACCAGTGTGTTTGTAAGCCGCAATCAGCAGCAGAAAGCAATGATCTACGCTTGGCTGCGCAGCAGCGATACAACTCAGCTGGCCAATAACTTAATCTCCTTGGAAACGGGATTAAAGGAGCGGCTCCCGGAAGGGTATACGGTCACCGTCTCGGGACTTCCAAAGATTATTCAGCACCATATGCAGCGCTTTTCCGAAAGTCAAGTATCCAGTGTTCTTTGGTCAACTTTAGCTGTTTTGGCGCTGTTGATAATCTTTACGCGTTCGTTTTTAGAAGGATGCATCTCCGTGATCCCACTGATCTTTACCATAGTCATTAATTTTGGTGTTATGGGTTGGCTTGGACTGCCGTTGGATGCGGCTACAGTATTAATCGGCAGTATTGCCATCGGAATGGGAATCGACTATTCGATTCACTACATCAGTCGGGTCAACAGCGAGGTTAAGGCAGGAAAAGATCTGATGGATGCCTGCGAAATAGCCATCAGCACCGCGGGTCATGCCATTATGATCAATGCTGCTACCCTGATTGCCGGATTTTTGATGCTCTGCTTTTCTACTTTTTCCATTCTTATGGTGTTTGGCGTGCTGATGGCCTTGGCCATGGGTATCAGCTGCATTGCAACAGTAACGGTTTTGCCCGTTATGCTGCAGATATTAAGAAATAAATTCTCAAGGAGGGTTCACAGTGCTTGATTTAAAACAGTATGAAGTGTGGTTTGTCACAGGAAGTCAGCATCTTTATGGGGACGACACTTTAAAGCAGGTTGACGAGCATTCACAGCAGATCGTAAACGCGCTCAACGCGTCCGGAAAGCTTCCAGTTAGAGTTGTCTTTAAACCGGTGCTGACTAATCAGGAAGCAATTACCAGACTTTGCTTGGAAGCCAATATTGCGGAAAACTGCATCGGTCTAATTACATGGATGCACACCTTTTCGCCGGCGAAGATGTGGATTAACGGTCTCAAGCGACTGCAGAAGCCGCTCGTGCATCTGCACACCCAGTTTAACCGGGACATTCCCTGGCAGGAAATTGATATGGACTTTATGAACCTCAACCAATCTGCCCATGGAGATAGGGAATTCGGGTTTATTGTTACCCGGTTAGGCATTGACCGCAAAGTCATTGTTGGCCACTGGCAGGATCCGGAAGTTGAACAGGATCTGGCAGATTGGATGCGGGCTGCCTTGGGCTGGCACGAGATGCAGAATGTTAAAATTGCCAGATTTGGCGACAATATGCGGGAAGTGGCAGTTACCGAAGGTAATAAAGTCGGTTCTCAAGTAGAGTTCGGCTTTGCTGTAGATGGGTACGGCCTTGGTGATCTGCTTGCAGTGCTCAACCAGGTAACAGATGCCGAAGTTGAGGAACTGCTTGCTGTTTATGATCAGGAGTATCAGCTGATGGACAGCTTAAAACCTGGCGGTGAATACCGTGGTGCCCTGGCTGAACAAGCGAAATACGAACTGGCCATTGAGAGATTCCTCAAGCAGGGCGGCTATACCGGATTTACAACTACTTTTGAAAATCTTCATGGATTAGAACAGCTGCCTGGATTGGCTGTCCAGCGCTTGATGAAAAAAGGATACGGTTTTGGAGCAGAGGGAGATTGGAAAACTGCAGCGCTGCTGAGAGTCATGAAAGTAATGGCAACCGGCTTAGAAGGCGGCACCTCCTTCATGGAAGACTATACCTATCACTTGGAACCCGGCAATATGCGGATTTTAGGTGCTCATATGCTGGAAGTCTGCGAAACGATGGCAGCTGATCAACCTACACTGGAAGTCCATCCGCTTTCCATCGGAGGTAAAAACGACCCGGTTCGCTCTCTCTTTACGGCACCTCCTGGACCGGCAGTTGCTGTGACTTTAGTAGATTTGGGACACCGCTACCGCATGATCGTCAATAAGGTAGAAGTTGTGGAATCGGAAGAGCTGCCAAAGCTGCCAGTGGCGCGGGCGCTGTGGATTCCAAAGCCAGATCTGAAAACAGCGGCAGCTGCTTGGATCCTGGCAGGAGGAGCGCATCATACCAGCTTCAGTCAGGCTCTGACTGTACAGCAGATGGTTGATTTTGCAGAGATAGCCGGAGTTGAGTGCATGGTTATCGATGAATCTACCGATTTGAACCAGTTCAAGAAGGAACTGCGCTGGAACCAAGCTTATTACGGATAAATTTACCTGCAAAATAACCCCTTAAGTCGAGGGGTTATTTTGCTTTTGCAGGAAATGTTTGGTTTTAAGGAGAAATTGCTAAGGAGAGATTGATGCAGGGGGGGTTAGGTGTGCAGATAAGAATTGGAATCAGTCAAGAACACAAGGAAAAAGCAGCTGTTGCCCAAGCTTTAGCGGAGAGCAGATCCGAATCCCGACTCCCCGATTTAACGATCCTATTTTATGCCGGCGATTACGATCTGCGGGCTGTTTGGGAAGCCTGCAGTGATATTTTAAATCACTCACCTTTTATTGGCGGCCAGGTTGGCGCGATCTTTACTATGGACCGGATATTCCGGCAGGGTGTCGCTGCCTTAAGCGTGTATGGTGTTAAGGCGCAAACCAGAATTACGCCGGTGGATATCACTAGAGCTTACCGGGAAGGTCAAGAATTAGGTGCGTCGTTTGTCGAAGACAGCGTCCAGGAGGGAGCAGTGTTGATGCTGCCCCATGTGCACAACTACAAATTATCCGCTTTGATTAGAGGCATCTATTCGAATCTTGGACCCAGCTTCCAGTATTTTGGCGCCGGAACGGTCAGCCAGTTTACTGAAGCCGGATACACGGACGAAGGAGTTGCTCTGGCCTTGGTTGAAGAAGCTTATTTTACCCAAGGTGTGGGGCATGGCTGGATGCCTTTAGGCGAACCGATGCTGATCACCAGAGCTGAGCGGAACAGGATCTATGAGCTGGATGGCCAGCCGGCTGTGCAGCGCTACTGCGCTGTTGTGCGGGAGATGCTCGATCAGGAGATTGATATTACCGGACATAAGTTTCAGCTGGGCATTCCCTGCGGAAGCGGGGATTATGTAGTCCGTGACATTATTGAAGTGGAGGATCAGGCTTTGGTCTGCGTAACGGAGATCCCGCCGAAATCAATGGTGAGCTTGATGACTACCAGCATTCCAGCTCTGCCGGCAGTGGCCAAGAGAATCACTGAAGAAACCTTAGACCAGCATCCTGAGCCTAAATTCGCGATTATGTTCGACTGCGTAAGCCGAGAGCGGCTGCAGAAGGATTCGTTTATTCTGGAGACTCAAAATATCTACCGCGTACTTGGAGATTTACCGGCGCTGGGAGTATTAACATTTGGGGAAATCAGCAGCAGTTTTGGAATCCCGCTCTACCACAACAAAGCCCTGTCAGTCACTATCGGAGGTGAGGGCAGATGATACCGCAGGCATATGAACTCCTTTTAATCATGGATATTGCTGCTTTTGACAGCGATCTTCCCAGCGAGGAGCTTTTTCAGCAGGTGATTGAAAAAGCAAGCCGCCTGCTTGGGGTGCAGAAACTGATTCTGAGCTTAAACGACCCGATTCTGCAGAACTGCAGCGGTTTTTGGGGATTTATGAAGCATGAGGATCCCATGGCTGCCACGGCAGAACCTGGGCCGAACAGCTATCTTCATCAGTTTACTAATTCTAGTTCGTATTTATACATGGAAGAGGCTGGGCCTTTATCGGTGCAGAAACAGCGTTTATACACTATCTTTGCCCGCAGTCTGGAGGACGCCCTTACCCGCAAAAAGATTAAAGAATCGCTGCGGCAGTCCGAAAAGAAATACCGGGACATTTTGGCAAACATGCAGGAAGGGTATTATGAGATTGATCTTAAGGGCCGCATTGTGTTCTGCAATCAGTCGCTGTACGATTTGTTAGGCTATGAAGTTGGAGAACTGGCAGGTGTGAATATGCTGACAATCTGCGTTGAACGGCGCAAAGTTTTTCAAATATTCCGCGCTGTTTGGGAGCAGAGGTCTGCAAAGCGGGTTAATACGATTAAACTCAGGCGTAAAGACGGGTCATTATGCTATGGCGAAGTATCTATCCGCCTGACCAGAAACAGCAGCGGTGAGGTTGCTGGATTCAGCGGCCTGATCCGGGATATTACGGAGCGGATTCACTACCAAAAGCGGCTGGAGTTTCTCAGCATGCACGATGTGCTGACCGGACTTTACAACCGCCGGCACTTTGAAGATTTGATTGTGAAGTATCAGGAATCGACAGATTACCCTATTACAGTGATTGCCGCGGATTTAGATGGATTGAAGATCATTAATGACAGCATGGGCCATCCCTGCGGCGATATGGTGCTGAGAGCCTTTGCTAAGATCCTTCGGGACGGTGTAAAAGGCAGGGGGGCAGCGGCCCGTCTCGGCGGTGATGAATTCGGAGTAATAATTCCCAGGTGCAGCAGCAAGCAGGCAGAGATTTTTATGGAGAAGGTTCGCCGCGCAGTTGATGACTACAATCAGGAGAATCCGACGCTGCCTTTAAGCATTTCCATGGGCAGCGCCACAACGGAAGATGATTCTGTTTCTCTGACGGAACTCTACCGCATTGCCGATGATCGGATGCTCCACGATAAGCTGTATCGCAGTGTAAGCATGAAATCTGAGATTGTAAATATTCTCATGGCTGCGCTGGCGGAAAGAGATTATGTCACACACGGCCATGCCGCGCGCATGGAGGTGATCTGCGAGGCGATTGCTAAAAAACTTCAGCTTTCCGAAGCGCAGATCGCTGACCTTGCTCTTTTAGTCAAAGTGCACGATTTAGGCAAGGTGGGCATTCCCGATAGTATCCTGACAAAACCCGGGAAATTATCCGATGCGGACTGGAAAATAATGAGGCAGCATCCGGAAAAAGGCTATCGGATTGCAACTTCCTCGCCGCATTTAGCCGGAATATCTCGCTTAATTCTCTGCCACCATGAGCGGTGGGATGGCAGTGGTTATCCGCTGGGATTGGCGGGGGAGGAGATTCCCATTGAGTGTCGAATTTTAGCTATTGCTGATGCATACGATGCTATGACGAGTTTTCGTCCTTATCGAGAGCAGATTACCCATGAAGAAGCGATCGGAGAAATTATTGATAACGCCGGCAGTCAATTTGATCCGCATTTGGTTGAAATTGCTGTTCCTATTCTCAATGAACTTCACAGTGGAGTAAAGCTGTTTAAGTAATTTACGGACATAATGTACAAACAAGTCGCGACTATTGTTAGCGGGAGGGATCTTGGTGCATCTCGCTAAACGCAGGATTTCAGCAGCAATTTTAGTAATCTGTTTACTCACTGTGGGATTAGTACTGACTGCAGAAAAAACTCAAGCTGAGTACCGTGTTAATCCATACTGGTACCGCATTATTGGCGGAAGACCAAATTGGGATGTAATTGTACTTGATCGCGTGCGCGAAAAGGACAGTCCCTATTACTGCAGCAGATTATCTATTCCGGTGATTCACGGCATAAAAGACCAGGAGCTGTATGATCAGCTCAACACCATGTTTTACGAGGGAATAGTTCATTTTGACCATGAGATTGAAACCAATACTTACAAGTATCTGGAGGAGCTGGACGGCCCACCGGAACAGCTGCCCAAGTACACTACCGAAGTGAATTACAAGGTAAATTATAACTCGGGCGGAATTCTCAGCTTGACTGTCAGCTTCAGCCACTATTTGGATCGGCACAATAAGTCAGGATTCATGGAAACGGTCAATGTGGATTTGACCACCGGCAGGATTATCGAGTTTACAGACTTGTTCGCAACTGAAGAGGAGCGAGGTGTTCTGCTAAAAGCAATTAACAGCCAAATCAAACAAAATCCATCGGCTTATTTTGTCAGCGAGATCGAAGCAGGAGATTTGAGCAGCATTCAATCCTTTTATATCACAGAAAATCACATCATTGTCTACTTTGATTTAAATGCGATCGGACCGTATACAACTGGCATTCCTGAGTTTTGGTTAGAATTAAGCGCAGCGGTCAACGAACTGCGGCAGCACTACGAGGGCAGATGAATATAAGTGACGATGTTAGAAATTTAATTTGACAAGAGTCCTCTATTATGGTATTATTTATAAACAACCAGCTAGAACAGGGAATCTCGATAAACATTGGGAGGTGTACCGCTGCGTCAGAGAGGAGAAAACCTATGAAAAGACATCTGATCAGTGAGTGGTCTGTTGGAGAGCATTCGGGTCAATTGGCGATTGTTGGACACTCGGAGGGAGACCTGCAGATCGCATTGGAAGTTGCCAATCAGTCCGGTCAGGGAACAATTCTGTTTTTGTGGGATGAAAGCGATGTATTGGTGCAGGGGGTAACTGAAGTCCTTATTACCAAGCATGGCGAGCTGAAGGATGAGCTGATCATTGGGATCGCGATTTCGCGCATGGGCAGTATCGTTTTTGGCTGGAGTCCTTTTGAAGACAATGACTGTGCGCTGATGTTCAGTCAGGGTGAAGAGAAGATTTTGATAGCAGAAACGCACGCAGTGGAGTTCTTTAGATGGTTGCGCAGAAGCTTGCAGTTAATAGGAAGAATTGTATAGTTAACATAAGCTGCAGGAGGAAAATTGATGCTTGAATTTTGGGATATAGACCTTGTTCTCTCACAGGAAAGCTGATGGGAAACAAGGTCTTTTTTGTGTTATAATTAGATGGTAATTATGGACATCATAGATAAATGCTGATTACCGATGAGAAAGGAGCAGTTATATGAAAGTAACAGTATTGGGGGCAGGACGCTGGGGAGCATTTCTCGCCTGGTATCTCAACCGCCTCGGACATGAAGTGCTGGTTTGGGGCAGGGCAGCATCGGCGAATTTTACCAAGCTGATGGAAACCCGCACCAACGAGTACCTCACTCTTCCCGCTTCTGTTCAAATGACCACAGATCTAGAAGGAGCAGTCGATTTTGGCAGTGTCATCGTCATCAGCATTGCATCACAAAACTTAAGGCAGTTAGCCCAAAGCATTAATCAATTTGATGTTTCAGATAAAACTTTTGTACTGTGCATGAAGGGCTTGGAAGAAGACAGCGGCAAGCGCTTAACCCAGATCATCAAAGAAGAGATCACCCAGCCCTGCCAGATAGCGATTTGGGTGGGTCCTGGGCATGTTCAGGATTACATCAACGGCATCCCGAACTGCATGGTAATCGGCTCGGATAATATCAATACCACTAAATATCTGGTGCAGGAGTTTGGCAGCGAGCTGATCCGCTTCTACTACGGCCAGGATTTAATCGGCAATGAGGTCGGCGCTGCGGCTAAGAATGTAATCGGAATTGCAGCTGGTATGATAGATGGGCTGAACTACAGCAGCCTCAAAGGCGCTTTAATGGCCCGGGGAGCCCGGGAAATTTCCAGATTGGTGAGAGCTATGGGCGGTAATGAGCTTACTGTATACGGCTTAAGCCACCTAGGTGATTACTCAGCGACATTATACTCACCATACAGTCACAACCGGGCTTTTGGGGAAGCTTTTGTGCAGGGTAAGTCTTTCGATAAGCTGGCAGAAGGTGTGTCTACGGTTAAAGCTTTGATGGTGCTTGCCGAGAAGTATGAGATAGAACTTCCGATTTGCGAAAGCATCGATACAATTGTCAACAAAAAGAAAGATGCCGAGGAAGTCCTGCTTGATCTTTATCTGCGGCCGATCAAGTTTGAATTCTAAATTGCAAAAATGGCTGTAAACGATAGCTATTATCGATAAGGTAGAGTTATTTGCCTAAAACCACTCACCAAGGTAAATCTGGCTGTTTGTATATTTCTAAGTAATTTACTAAGATTTACTTAAAATGGTAAAGGAGTGGGGCTATGCAGGTAACCAAAGATATTACTTGGGTAGGAGTGCTAGATCCTGATTTAGAAGTTTTTGATGTTGTGATACCAACCGAATGGGGCACAACCTACAATTCATATTTAATCAAAGCAGAAAAGCCCTGTTTAATTGATACTGTCAAAGTAAATTTTACTGATGAGTTTCTCCACAAAGTAGAGCAGGAGATTGATTTAAACGAGATAGAATATTTAGTGGTCAACCACACCGAACCGGATCACTCCGGTGCGGTAGGAGCGCTTTTAGAAAAGGCTCCCCACATCAAAGTCTACGGCACAAGGCCGGCAGTTCAGTTTCTGCAGGAGCAGATCAAGCGGGATTTTGAAGCAGTAATTGTAAAGCACAACGATACTTTAGACTTAGGCAATAAGACGCTTCGCTTTATCATGGCGCCGTTTCTGCACTGGCCCGATACCATGTTCAGCTACCTTGAAGAGGACGAGATTCTCTTTACCTGCGATGGGTTCGGCAGCCACTACTGTGATCCCGAGGGCAGAATGTTTGTAAGCGAAATCGGGGACATTACGCCGCACATCAAATACTATTATGAAGCAATTATGAGTCCGTTTAAACCGAAGATTCTTGAGGCAGTGGAGAAGGTCAGACCTTTAGCCATCAAAATGATTGCCACTGGCCACGGACCCATTCTCGACCGGGATTTCTGGCATGCAGTCGATCTCTATCAAGAATGGAGCGGTACTGGCGTTAAGGCTGATCCCAAGATCGTGATCGGATATGCCAGTGCTTACGGACACACGAAAATGATGGCCGATCTGATAGCCGAGGGTGTGAGAAGCGCAGGGCAGGAGCCGGTGTTGATTGACTTTGCCAATGATTCGGAGCATGTGATTAAGGCAGCGCTGCAGGATTTCGACGGCTTGGTTGTCGGTTCGCCTACCATCAACGCCGATGCGGTTGAGCCGGTGTGGCGGGCTTTAAGCCATGTCAGTGCCATTACTTCCAAGGGCAAGCTCGCAGCAGTTTTCGGCAATTACGGCTGGAGCGGCGAGGCAGTTGACTTATTGGAAAACCGCTTGGAACGGATGCGTTTGGCAGTTGTTCAGCCGGGACTGAAAGTTCGGTTCGGTTTATCGGAAGAAAACCGGGAGCAGTGCCGCGAATTCGGAAGAACCTTTGCGAGAGCTTTCATTAAGGAGGCTCAGCCTCAGCGGTCATAAAGCTCGGTGAGATCCTTTAACCGCAGCCCAATTTCTTCAGTTAAATGATGAGCGCTTAAGCGCCAGCGCCAGTTGCCCGCGACTGTACCGGGAACATTCATGCGGGCGGAGCTGTCCAGGGCTAAAATGTCCTGGAGCGGGGTGATGGCCAGATTCGCCGGGGAAGCGAGAGCCGCTCTGATCAAATCCCAGGCAATATCGGTGCCATCGCAGTTGAGGTAGCGGCAGACATAATCCTTAACTTTTGGATTGGACTTCTGATACCAGCCAAGCGTAGTATCGTTATCGTGGGTGCCGGTGTAGACAGCGCAGTTTTCGGTATGGGCATGAGGACTGTGGATGTTTGGCTTGAGGGCTTCGAAAGCAAACTGGAGCACGCGCATACCTGGCAGTTTCCACTTGTCTCTGAGTTCAATGACAGCGTCATCAATAAAACCGAGATCTTCAGCGATAAAAGGCAGAGTGCCGAGCTCAGTTTTTACAGCAGCAAAAAAATCTGAGCCCGGACCGGGCATCCACCTGCCGTTTATCGCTGTTTTTTCTCCGTACGGAATCTGCCAGTAAGCGGCTAAACCGCGGAAATGATCAACGCGGACTAAGTCTACCAGCTGCAAAAGCACCTCAATCCGCTTGAGCCACCAGTCGAACCTTTCTTCATAATGGGCATCCCAATTGTAAACCGGATTGCCCCACAGCTGACCGGTCCTGCTGAAATAGTCTGGCGGTACTCCTGCAACAAATTCCGGCAGACCCCGCTTGTCCAATAAAAACAGCTCCGGTTTTGCCCAAACATCGGCGCTGTCATGGGCTACAAAAAGAGGCAGATCGCCGATGATGCTGATTCCCTTTTTGTGGGCGTAATCCTTCAGTTTCTCCCACTGGCGGAAAAAGAGATACTGGCCAAAGATCTGCTGCTCAGTTTCTAAGGCCAGCTTCTCCCGCCAGTGGACAAGAGTCGACTCCTTCCTCATGGCAAGCTCTTCCGACCATTCAATCCAGCTTACTCGCTTAAAATGGTGTTTTAACGCCATAAATAGCGCGAAGTCATCGAGCCAAAACTGATTGCTGCGGCAGAAGTGTTCGTACTCCGCTTGCAGATCAGCCGATGATCGTTTCTGGAAACGTGCAAATGCCTGCTTGATCAGGATGTATTTAGCTTCAGGTGAATCAAACTGGATGCTATCCAGGTCAGATTCTAAAATAAGCTCTTCCTTAAGCAGCAGGTCAGGACTGATTAGATGGAGATTGCCTGCAAAGGCAGAGTAGGGGGCATAGGGAGATCCGAAAAAATCGGTGGGACCGAGGGGAAGAATCTGCCACAGCTTCTGTCCTGAAGCGTGAAGAAAATCAATAAAATCATAGGCTTCTCTGCCCAAATCACCGATGCCATACTCATTAGGCAGCGAAGTGATATGAAGGAGGATTCCGCTTTTTCGGGATGCCGGCATATTGACCCTCTTTTCCTCTTTTCCCACTAGTATGGCCCATTTTCGCCGAATTTATCTGGAAGGAAACGAGAAAAAAAGAACTGGCCGGGTCACATGGACCTGGCCAGCAGTTTTTCTAACTCATAGTTGGGGAGGGGTGGGCTGAAATAGTAGCCCTGGACTTCTCGCAGACTGTATTGGCCTAAGAACTGCAGCTGTTCGTGGGTTTCCACGCCTTCGGCAATTAAGTTCAGCCGCATCATGCGGGCCATGCTGATAATCGTCTGGACAATCACCCGATCCCGGGTATTATAAGATATTTCTTGGATAAAGCCTTTATCAATTTTTAAAGTATCAATGGATATCTGCCGCAGGTGGCTGAGGGGAGAGTATCCGGTACCAAAATCGTCGATAGCGATTTTAATTCCCCGCGCTCTGAGCATTTGAATTTTGTTCATTACCGCCTCAACGTTAAGCAGTTGGCTTTCGGTAATCTCCAGTTCTAAATAGCCCGGATCCAGTCCGGTTTCTTCGAGGATAGCGAGCACTTGGTCGCAGAAATTGCTCTGGTTGAACTGGGAAACAGAAATATTCACCGATAGGCGGCTTAAGGTGCAGCCTTGATCGAGCCAAACGCGGAACTGCTGGCAGGCTGCGGTTAAAATCCATTCTCCCAAAGGAACAATCATGCCCGTCTTTTCAGCAAGGGGAATAAACTCTAGCGGTGGAACCATCCCCAGCTCAGGGTGATTCCATCTCACCAAGGCTTCAACGCCGACAATGCGGCATAGTTCTAAATCGATCTGCGGTTGATAGTGCAGTAAAAACTGGGATTGAGCGAACGCGTCTTTCAGGGCAGCCTCCAGTTCGATGCGGCGCATTGACTGAAAACCAAGCGAAGGTGAGTAATACTCATGTGAGCCGCGTCCTCGCTGTTTAGCCTGGTATAGCGCAATTCCGGCGCAGCGGATTGCCGCGTCCGCATTTGGTTCCACATCTGCTAAGAGGCAGATGCCGGCGCTTGCGGTAATGGTTAGGCGCTGATTGCTTACCTCAATCGGCGCAGCAATTTGATGGAGCAGTGTTTGGCAGAACTGCTCTAAATCATTTCGGGTGTTGCGTTTTACTACAATTACAAACTCATCGCCGGCCAGGCGGGCCAAAAAGTCGCTGGGTTTAAGCTGACTGCCCATTCGATCAGTCAATTGGCAGAGCAGGTGATCGCCTAGATCCCGTCCCAGGGAATCATTAATCACTTTGAAGCGATCTAAATCAAGGGCAAATACAGCAGGTACACCGTCATATACTCCTTTACTGATCAGCTGCTGGAGGTGCTGATATAAAAGAATTCGGTTTGGCAGTTTGGTAAGCGGGTCATAAAACTTAATCTCCTCAGGTGACTTCTCAGTCTTAAGCTCACCGCTTACATCGCGAATGATTCCGTGGATTCCCACAACCTTTTTATTGATGAAAATCGGAATCGCCGTCATCTCTGCCGCCAATTTTCTGCCGTCTTTGTGGAGAAAACCGACATGAAAGCGTTTCACACATCCCTGCTTAACCGCAGTCAAGACAGTCGCAAAATTCTCTTGACTGGAAGAGATAATAAGTTCGGTCAAGGGCGTGTTCAGCAGTTCCTCGCGGTTAAATCCGCTGAACGTCACCAGCGCAGCGTTAACTTCCACCAAGGCGGTATCTATTGCACAGCAGAACATTCCGTACGGATTATTGTGAAAGAAGGACGAGTAGCGCGGCTCATATGTGTTCAGCAATGTCATTAAATATTGGTTTTCTGAACCGTGGGACGATGGCAAATTTATAACCCCTTCGCGTTAAAGTCAAGCCTTTCTTAATTTCTTCCATATTAAGTGAGATTATCCTGCTAAACTGTCCACTAAATTTTTACAAAAATGACTTTAGACAGGCACGAAAGCAGATTTGAGATTTAACAAAAATTAAACTTGCTTCAGGATTTTGTTTGTGCTAATATTTGTTTTAAATAATCTAAAACAGAAAACTCTTATCAAGAGTGGCTGAGGGACTGGCCCGATGACGCCCGGCAACCGGCAGTTTATAACTGAGAAGGTGCTAATTCCAGCAGAGCAGCGCTTGCTCTGAAAGATGAGAGGTGATTTAGGCAGTAGACTACCAAGCCTCTCTATCCAAAAATAGGGGGGCTTTTTTTGTACCCCCGATTATCAGCACAAGGAGGAGCATTATGGAAAGAAAATTGGGTTTTGATACTCTGCAGGTTCACGGCGGCACGGTCCCCGATCCGACTACAGGCTCGCGGGCAGTCCCGATTTACCAAACAACTTCATATGTTTTTGATGATGCAGACCATGCCGCCAAGCTCTTTGCCTTAGAAGAAGCGGGGAATATTTATACTAGAATCATGAATCCAACCACCGATGTGTTTGAAAAAAGAATGGCCCTGCTGGAAGGTGGAGTGGGAGCGCTGGCGACAGCATCGGGGTCGGCGGCCATTTTATACGCAATTCTCAATATTGCCGGATGCGGTGATGAAATTGCAGCTGCCAGCACCCTATACGGTGGAACCTACAATCTCTTTGCGGTCACGCTGCCTAAGTTTGGCATCAAGACCGTATTTGTCGATCCTGATCAGCCAGCTAATTTTGCCGAAGCTATAACAGAACGCACTAAAGCAATATTTGTCGAAACGATCGGCAATCCTGAGGCAAATATCGTTGATCTGGAAGCTGTGGCAGCAGTAGCTCATGAGCACAAAATCCCTCTGATCGTGGATAATACTTTTGCTACACCCTACTTAAACCGACCTTTTGAGCATGGAGCTGACATTGTCGTCCACTCAGCGACAAAATTCATCGGTGGTCACGGCACTTCGATCGGCGGGGTAATTGTTGATTCCGGTAACTTTGACTGGGCAGGGTGCGGCAAGTTTCCCGAGTTCACGAAGCCGGATCCATCTTACAACGGGATTCGCTACACCGAAGCTTTCGGCAGGGCAGCGTTTATCGCGAAGGCCCGGGTCCAGCTGCTCAGAGACACAGGTGCCTGCCTAAGTCCATTCAATGCTTTTCTATTTATTCAGGGTCTGGAGACTCTATCGCTGCGGGTGCAGAAACATACAGCTAACGCCCAAAAGATCGCGGAGTTTTTAAATGAGCATCCCTTGGTAGCGTGGGTGAAGTACCCGGGACTTAAAGGCAATAAATATTTTGATCTGGCCCAAAAATATCTTCCCAAAGGCTGCGGCTCGATTTTCTCCTTTGGAATCAAAGGCGGAGCGGAGGCCGGGAAAAAGTTCATCAACAGCCTAGAGCTTTTCTCACTTCTGGCAAATGTGGCAGATGCTAAATCGCTGGTAATTCATCCTGCCAGCACCACTCATGCCCAGTTATCGGAAGCGGAGCAGAGAACGAGTGGAGTAACTCCGGATTTAATCCGGCTGTCGATTGGCATTGAAGATGGGGATGATCTGATTGCCGATCTCGACCAAGCTCTAGCTAAGAGTGCCAGATAAGCTGAGGGAAGGAGGAATGGGGCATGCCGGTGAAAATACCTAATGACCTGCCTGCAAAAGAGGTTCTCGCCCGCGAGAATATCTTTGTGATGGACGAGAGCAGGGCGCTCAGCCAGGATATCCGCCCTTTACGCATAGCGATTTTAAATCTAATGCCGACCAAGGTAGAAACAGAAATCCAGCTTTTGCGCCTAATTGGTAATACGCCTCTGCAGGTTGAGGTGGTTTTAGTGCATCCGGAGACTTATCAAGCGAAAAACACCTCCGCTGATTATCTGGGTCGGTTCTATCAGACATTCACCGCGATTAAGACCCAGCGGTTTGATGGATTAATTATAACCGGAGCTCCCGTGGAACAGCTGGAATTTGAAGAAGTAGCCTACTGGGAAGAATTGACTCAAATCATGGAGTGGTCCAAAACGCATGTAACATCAGTGCTCCATATCTGCTGGGGAGCCCAGGCAGGCCTTTATTACCATTATCGGGTACCTAAATATCAGCTGCCGGTAAAACAGTTTGGTGTTTTCAGCCATTACGCATTATCTAAAGGTATTCCCCTGCTGAGAGGTTTTGACGATCGCTTTTACATACCCCATTCGCGCCATACAGAAATTAAGCGCGAAGATATAGAAAAGGTCGAGGACTTAGTGCTCTTGGCTGAATCGGAGGATGCGGGTGTGTGCATTGTGGCAAGCAGGGACAGGAGCCAGATTTTTGTTACTGGTCACGCCGAATATGATCCGGATACACTGCACCGAGAATACAAGCGGGATCTCAGCAGGGGACTGGAGATTGAGGTGCCGAAAAATTACTATCCTCACAATGATCCCCAACAGCAGCCGCTGGTATTGTGGCGTAGCCATGCTAATTTGCTGTTTGCTAATTGGCTTAACTATTATGTATATCAGGTGACGCCTTATGATTTATACGCATAGAAAGGAACAAAACCAGATGGATGTTAACCAGCTGCTGGGCAGTAAAACAGTGATTTTTGACGGAGCTATGGGTACGATGCTGCAGGAAAAAGGCTTAGAACCGGGGACTCTGCCGGAACTTATGAATCTCAAGGCCCCAGATGTAGTTTTAGCAATCCACCAAGGCTATAGATCCGCCGGTGCTCAGATAATCACTGCCAATACTTTTGGCGCACATGAGCTGCGGTTAAAAGATACTGGTTTTACGGTGGAGGAAGTGATTGATGCCGGCGTTTCTCTGGCCAAGGAGGCGGCTGGCAGCGAGGCTTTGGTCGCTTTGGATATCGGCCCATTAGGTGTGCTGTTAGAGCCATACGGCACTTTAAAGTTTGCAGATGCCTACCAGTATTTAAAACGCCAGGCTGAGCAGGGACAAAAAAGCGGCGCTGATATAATTCTCATTGAAACCATGGCTGATTTGGAAGAGGTGAAGGCCGCTGTTCTGGCTGCAAGAGAAAATACTGATCTACCGGTATTCTGCACTATGAGCTTTGAGGCCCACCACAGGACATTCATGGGCTGCACTGTCGAATCGATGGTGAGGGTTTTAGAGGAGCTGGGCGCTGCTGCCGTTGGAGCAAACTGCTCTTTAGGACCACAGGAGCTGGAACCGGTAGTAGATTCGCTGTTGGAGCTGACTGATCTGCCAGTAATCGTCCAGCCGAATGCGGGACTGCCAAAAATGGAGCAGGGGAAAGCTGTTTATGAGCTTACATGTGAGGAGTTTGCCGCTTACGGACTCCGCTTTGCAGAAAAGGGTGTAAAGATTCTTGGCGGCTGCTGCGGAACTAGTTATCAGCACATTAAAGCGCTTGCTGAACAAATCAGAGGTGGTTGAGACTTAGGAAACGTGCCTGATTATTGGGCACGTTTTTTGTGTGGAAAGTATTGTGAGGTATTATTGTTTTTCATATTTAATTATGGTAGAATACTTGCGGAACTCATTGTAGTTTTCTTTTTAAACTAGGCAGGAGAATCCACTGCAGTTAGCAAATTAACTAAGGTGGAGATTAGATAGTCACAGGTGAATTTGTGATTTTTACCGCGACCTATTCCCTGTGTGATCTAATAATATATATTAAGGAGGCATCATCTTAAAATGGCCAAGAGAACAATCGATGGCAATACCGCAGCAGCGCATATAGCTTATGCATTAAGTGATGTTGCGGCTATTTATCCTATTACTCCCTCTTCGCCAATGGGTGAATTAGCTGATGAATGGGCTGCCCATGGTATGAAGAATATTTTTGGACAAGAAGTCAGAGTTGCAGAAATGCAGTCTGAAGCCGGTGCTGCCGGAGCGGTCCATGGCTCCTTGGCATCCGGAGCGTTAACAACAACCTTTACTGCATCCCAAGGTCTGCTGTTAATGATTCCTAACATGTACAAAATTGCCGGCGAATTACTGCCGACAGTTTTCCATGTAACTGCACGGACTGTTGCTTCCCACGCACTGTCCATCTTTGGTGATCACTCAGACGTAATGGCAGTAAGACAAACTGGTTTCGCAATGCTCGCATCCAACTCTGTCCAGGAAGCTATGGATTTAGCACTGGTTGCTCACTTAGCTACCCTGAAAAGCAGAGTTCCTTTTGTGCATTTCTTTGATGGCTTTAGAACATCGCATGAAATCCAAAAGGTTGAAATGATTGACTATGAAGACATCGCTAAGCTGGTTGACTATGAGGCAATCGAGGAATTCAGAAAGCGCGGTCTCAATCCGGAAAGACCTGTTCAGCGCGGTACAGCCCAGAACCCGGACGTTTTCTTCCAGAACAGAGAAGCATCTAACCCATATTATGATCGCGTTCCGGACATCGTTGCTGATGTAATGAAACAGGTTGGAGAAATCACCGGCCGCAATTATAAGCCGTTTGACTACTACGGCTGTGAGGATCCGGAGCATGTTGTAATTCTAATGGGTTCCGGCGCAGAAGCAGTTGAAGAAACCATCGACTACCTCGCAGACCGGGGATACAAAATAGGTGTAATTAAAGTTCGCCTCTATCGTCCGTTCTCAGCCAAGTACTTCTTGGATGTACTGCCGAAGAGTGTGAAAGTAATTACTGTCTTAGACCGGACTAAAGAACCGGGTGCAGTTGGCGAACCGCTGTATGAAGACGTATGCACCGTCTTAAAAGAAGCTGGCATTACCACTCCGGTATTAGGCGGACGCTACGGTTTAAGCTCGAAAGAGTTCAACCCATCCATGATCAAGGCTGTGTTTGATAACGCAGTAAGCGATAATCCAAAGAACCACTTTACAATCGGCATTAATGATGATGTTACTTTTACATCATTAGAAGTAAAAGAGCAGGTTAACGCAGCACCAGAAGGATTAATCGCGTGCAAATTCTATGGTCTTGGTTCCGACGGTACAGTTGGTGCTAACCAAAACTCCATTAAGATTATTGGTGACCACACCGACATGTACGCTCAAGGCTACTTTGTTTACGATTCTAAGAAGTCCGGCGGCTTAACTGTATCTCACTTAAGATTCGGTAAGAGCCCAATTAAATCCACATACATCATCGATCAAGCGGACTTTGTAGCCTGCCATAATTCTGCATATGTAAATATGTATGATTTATTGGATGGCATTAAAGAAGGCGGCACATTCCTGCTCAACTCTCCATGGACTCTAGAAGAAATGGAGACTCGTCTGCCTGTTTCCTTAAAGCGTACCATTGCTGAGAAAAAGCTGCAGTTCTATAACATTGATGCTAATAAGATCGCAGCAGAAATCGGCTTAGGCGGCAGAGTAAACACTATTCTGCAGGCAGCTTTCTTTAAGATTGCTAATGTAATTCCTGTTGATGATGCGATTAAATATATTAAACAGTCTATTTTAGACTCTTACGGCAGCAAAGGCGAGAAAGTTGTCAACATGAACTATGCCGCTGTTGATGCCGGTATCCGCCAACTTCAAAAAGTTGATTACCCAGCATCCTGGGCAGAAGCTGCTGACGAAGCTGCTGTAGCTGAAAATGTACCTGAGTATGTAGAAAAGATCGTTCGTCCGATCGCAGCGCAAAAAGGTGATGATTTACCGGTAAGCGCATTTGATCCCGACGGTACTGTTCCGACTGGTACAACTCAGTATGAAAAACGCGGTATTGCGATCAACATCCCAATCTGGATCGTTGATAACTGCATCCAATGTAACCAATGCGCATTTGTCTGCCCCCACGCAGCAATTCGCCCATTCCTGGCTGCTGAGGAAACCCTGGAAAACGCTCCAGAGACCTTTGTTACCAAGAATGCAATTGGCAAGAACTATCAAGGCCTCCAGTACCGCATCCAAGTTTCAGCTCTTGACTGTACAGGCTGCGGCAACTGCGCCCAGGTATGTCCTTCCAAGGAAAAATCCCTGGTCATGAAGCCGCTGGCAGAACACGCCGAAGTAGAAGCTGCTAATTGGGAATATGCAATTGAACTGCCGGAAGTTGATGTTGAAATCAACCCAACAACCGTTAAAGATAGTCAGTTTATCCAGCCGCTCTTCGAGTTCTCCGGCGCGTGCGCAGGCTGTGGTGAAACTCCATATGTTAAACTGGCAACTCAGTTGTTTGGTGATCGGATGATCATTGCTAACGCAACAGGCTGTTCATCCATTTACGGTGGTTCTTCACCAACTTGTCCGTACACCACTAACTCCAAAGGTCACGGACCGGCATGGGCTAACTCGCTCTTTGAAGATAACGCTGAGTTTGGCTTCGGTATGCACCTTGCTTACCAGCAGCGCCGTGCTAAGTTGGCAGATGCTATCGATAAACTTATGGCAGCTGAGATACCGGCTGACTTAAAAGCTGGTTTCGCAGCTTGGTTAGAGGATCCGCAGGATGCTAAGATTACCAAAGACGCTGCTGAACAGATTAAAGCCGCGCTGCCTGCAGCTTTAGAAGCTGTAGATGGTGATGCAGCAGAGTCACTGAAATTTGTTGCTAACAACACTGAGCTGTTAGTGAAAAAATCTATTTGGATCTTCGGTGGCGACGGCTGGGCTTATGACATCGGCTTTGGCGGTTTAGACCACGTACTGGCATCTGGTGAAGATGTAAACGTATTAGTATTAGATACAGAAGTTTACTCCAACACTGGTGGTCAGGCATCCAAGTCCACTCCGACCGGTGCGATTGCAAAGTTCGCTGCTTCTGGTAAGAAGATCCGCAAGAAGGATCTGGGCCGCATTGCCATGACCTATGGTTATGTCTATGTAGCCAGCGTCAGCGTTGGTGCTAACCGCAACCAGCTCTTAAGAGCTATGCTGGAAGCTGAAAGCTACAGAGGTCCATCCTTAATCATTGCCTACTCACCATGTATCAACCATGGTATCAACATGGGTCTCACTGCTGAGCAGGGTAAACGGGCAGTTGAAGCTGGATACTGGCCGCTGTACCGCTACAACCCAATGTTAGAAGAAGAAGGCAAGAATCCATTCATCCTGGATTCCAAAGAACCTACCGGTGACTTCAGAGAATTTGTCTTAAGCGAAAACCGGTACGCACGTCTGCTGAGACAGTTCCCGGATACAGCAGAAGATCTCTTACAGCGTGCTGAAAGAGATGCTAAGAGACGTTGGGAGCTTTACAAGCGGATGGCTGAAATGTAATACCGTTTAGATTGAACCCTATCGGCTGCTCATCTTGAGCAGTTGATAGGGTTTTTTATGTGCAGATATAGCAGGACTTTTTAAATTTTACAGCGAATTATCTGCGGTGAGATTAAATTCAGAAAAATAAAAGAAGAGAATAAAATGATTTTAAAATAGGGGCTGTGATGTAATGAGCATTCTTAAGCTGCCTTATTTCAGCTTTCTCTGGACAGACCAAACCCAAATGGACACATGGAAAAACAATTACCCACCTTCTAGTTCCTTTATTAAAGACTTAGGTCTGCGGGAAATAATCGAAAACTTAAGATTAGAGCGGGAATCCAGATGGATCGTGGAAGAACTGCTGTATAAACCTTGTACCACTGAAGCAGTGATCGAATATCGGTTGGATATCATGGACGATCTGCTTACAAGCGATGGTTTATTTCAGTTGTTTCAGAAAATCACTCTGCAGATTGAACAAATCAAGGCTTTTGAGGCAGAATCTGAAGCAGATGCGGTCCACCGCTCAGCTCTATTTTTGCAGAAGTCGATTATCTACACTGAGGTGATCACTTCTTTATGGGGCGGTTTAGAAAACCATCGCAATGAAATACAATCTCAAGGCTTACAAAAGCTGTCACAGCTGATTTCTCAAATTGTAGATTCCAGCGTGTTTCAAAGCATGGCTGCTGAGCTTAAGCAGTTGACAACTCAAGCTGACGCGATCCGCTCAGTTGATCTGGTTTATCACTTCCAAAATGAGAAAATAACTGAATTGGCCGTTGATTGCGCTCCAGGTGAGCATAAAGCATCACTGACTGGGAGACTAATTCAAGCAAGCGAGCGAATTTCATTTTTAGCTGCCTATGAAGACTGCGATATAAGCCAGGGAAACAGTTTTTCTCCATTAGAAGGGTGTCTTTTGGAGGAGACTCAAAAGATATATCCGGAGTACTTTCAAGCCCTTGAGCACTTTTATGATAAATATCAAGGTTATCCCATGGAACATCTGTTGCCCTTCAGTTCAGAGTTGAGATTTTTCACAGTAATGATTTCGCTGATTAAAAACATGCAGCAGTACGGATTTGAGTTTTGTAAACCGAAGGTAAGGGCAAAACCAGATAAGCAGATGCAGCTGGAGCAGGTGTACGACTTAAGCCTGGCGGTGCGGTTAGTTAATGACGACCGCGGCGCTGACCACATAGTGAAAAACGATCATTATTCTGACCAATTTGGAAGGATCTTCATCCTAACCGGTCCAAACCAAGGTGGCAAAACAACATTCCTCAGATCGATTGGAATTGCCCAAGTGCTGTTTCAAGCAGGCTGTTTTGTGCCGGCAAGGACCGCTTCCCTCAGTCCAGTCGATTATTTGTTCACCCATTTTCAAGAAAAAGAAGTGCTGGGCGTCAAAAAGGGAAGACTGGGCGAGGAAGCCGCGCGAATTGCTGAGATTTTTAGTAAAGCTACCGAATCCAGCC
>FZPS01000198.1_pt15 | contig 58187 bp, 64 predicted proteins | sample 1817821 | NCBI WGS metagenome assembly FZPS01 (sample SAMEA104158645, study PRJEB21678) | metagenome | place: Germany | collected 2015-04-21 | reverse complement strand
TTGCATCAATACTACGAAGTATGACTGAGGTCTATCAGGAGCGGTATACGCGGTCCGTACGTACCGTTCTGTGAGAGGAAAACCGCTAGGCTGATCACCTAGCGGTTACCTACTCGATTAGGTGCAGGATTTTAATGTTCGAGTTAAGAAGGCATAATTATAGCTAGTTGAGGAAAAAGGTGGTGGAAGGGGTTGCATATAATCGGAATCGATGTTGGCGGCACCAATACCGACGCCGCTTTAATCAGTGAGGATAGACGGGTTTTAGCACTAGCTAAAACACCTACAAATCATCATGATATTTTAGCAAGTACCAGAACTGCCCTGGAGCAAATCTTGGTTTACAATCAGGATAACCAGCCGGTACAACTGCATCTTTCGACAACATTATCAACCAATGCTGTTGTTGAAGGTAGGGGTGAGTCAACAGCGGTTCTAGCTCTTCCGGGACCGGGAATCAATCTGGCAGACTTTGGTTTTGATTTCCCAGTCTATATTTTAGGAGGATATGTTGACCACCGCGGCCGCATCGCAGCAGACATTAACAGAGAGGAAGTGCTCAAAACAGCAGAACAAGCAGGGGAGGACGGTGCACAGGCGCTTGCGATTGTGGGCAAATTTAGCCACCGCAATAACAGCTTGGAAGTCGCTGTTAGGGACTTGATTGAAGCGGAAGGTCCAAAATTTAACCAGATCACTCTTGGACATCAGCTATCAGGCCGGCTGAACTTTCCCCGCAGGATCATGTCTGCGTACCTTAATGCGAGTGTAGCAGCCTTACAAGCAGCATTTGTGGCGGTGATCGAAGAATTGACACAGGCAAATCCGCAAATCACGAGCGTGAGCATCTTAAAAGCGGATGGCGGCACTATGGGACTTGCCGATTCCTGCGTTAGACCGATTGAAACTATTTTGTCTGGTCCAGCTGCCAGCATTATGGCTGCCCAAGCTTTGTCAAGTTATACCGATGCCAATATGGTGGTAGTTGATATTGGCGGCACAACCACAGATATTGCCGTAATCGTTAATGGGGAGCCTCTCTATCAGCGCAGCGGCGCGGAAATCGGAGGCTACCAAACTTTGGTGCCTGCACTACTGACTTATTCGATCGGATTAGGGGGCGACAGCGAGGTTCATATAAACAGCGGACAGGTTCGGTTAGGACCCAGAAGGGCAGGAAGAGCCGCTGCATTAGGCGGTTCAAACTTAACACCGACAGACGCCGCCGCAGCTTTAGGATTGACTGATATTGGTGATCGACAGCGGGCAGTGGAAATGCTAAAGCAGGCCGCAGTAGGCGCATTTAGTTCATGGAAAGAATTAGCAGAGGCAATAGTCGATGCTTTTGCCCACCAGCTCAGTCAAGCGATCAATGATATTTATAAAAACTTGGAGCATGTTCCGGTTTACACAGTTTCAGAAATCCTTGCCCCGCCAGATATCCGTCCGCAGGTTGTTGTTGGTTTGGGTGCTCCGGCACCAGTTTTTATTCCGTTAGGTGCGGAAAGACTTGGTCTGCCATGGGAGATTCTGCCTTACCATACCGGAGCAAATGGGGTTGGAGCTGCTGCTGCACGACCAACAATAGCAGTTACTCTTCATGCCGATACTGAGCAGGAGCTAATGATTTTTCCTGAGTTAGGATATCAGCAACGAATCCGCCGCAGTATGCTGTTCGATCAAAGGCAAGCACGGGAAGCTGCTGTCGAGCAGACTGCGCTCTATGCCCAGCAGCTTGGATTAAATGACTATGGTGATATCCAAATTGTTGAAGAAGAGGTTTTCAATGTTGTAAGGGGCTTTCGGACAGTGGGACGAATTTTTAACATAAGAGCCCAGATTCGTCCCGGCGTGGAGCGAGTGAGGTGATCAAGATGTTGAAGACCAAAAGAAGAGTGGGTTTAGTTTTCTTTCCTGCCTTTGATTGGTGCATCACCCCAGATCACCCTGAGCGGGAAGAAAGGCTTCTATATACGAGGGATCAAATTTTAGAGGAAGGACTATTGGACATCCCCGGTATTGTTGAGTATCGTCCATATGTCGCTGAAGATAAGCATATCCAAAGAACTCATATCTGCGTTCCCAGTGTTGAGCGGCGGGTTTCAGAGCCGCATCGAATTGCTGCAGGCGGCACAATGCTGGCTGCAGACCTGGTTTTAGATAACAAAGTGGATCGGGCGTTTGCACTGCTCCGCCCACCTGGTCATCATGCTAATCGCATCGTTCACGGCTCCCGCGGATTCTGCACTATTAATAATGAGGCAATTATGGTTGAACACATTCGCCACCGATTAGGACCTGGTGTGCGGATAGCGATTGTGGATACCGATGCTCATCATGGAGATGGAACCCAGGACATCTTTTATAATGATCCAGGTGTGCTGCATATATCCCTGCATCAAGATGGACGCACTTTGTATCCAGGCACCGGCGATATTTCTGAGCGTGGTGGTCCCGCAGCTTATGGGCAGACTGTCAATATTCCTCTGCCGCCGGGCACTGGTGATGAAGGTATGCTTTATGTAATGGAAGAGCTGGTTTTGCCAATTCTTGCAGAATGGAAGCCGGATATTATTATTAATGCAGCAGGACAGGATAATCATTATTCAGATCCCCTTACCAACATGAACTTTAGTGCCAAAGGTTACGCCCGCTTAACCGAAATATTGAATCCCGACATTGTGGTGTTAGAAGGTGGTTATTCGATCGAAGGAGCTTTGCCATATGTAAATGTGGGTTTGATCCTGGCTTTAGCTGGTCTGGATTATTCCCACCTTAAAGAGCCGGATTGGCTCCCGGACAGTTCTCGGCAGCCGCAGCATGTGATGGAAATTATTCGGCAGATAGTTGATCAGGTTAGGAAATTGTGGGATCAGAGGCAGCAGGTGGATCTAAGACAGATTTTTGGGACAGGTGAGTTTTTTACCCGTCAAAGACCGATATATTACGATACAGACCAAATTGTTGAAAAGCAGCATGAACAAATTAGATTGTGCACCGAGTGCTCTGGTTGGCGAGTAATAGTTTCTGAAGCCTTAAAAAGCTACCAAGTACCGGTTAAAATAGCTGTTGTAATCGTACCATGGCTGGCTTGTAACTCCTGCCGTGTGTCAGCAATGGCAAGGTATGGGCAGTTGACGGCTGAAGCAGATTTTGACCATGTATTTTACCAAGATTGCGAGCGGGAGCTGTTTTTACGTGCATAGTATGGCTGCTGATGATCAAGCTTGTCTAATCATTAGGATCCAGCTGCCCTGCAGATCTTTGGTCGTGCCGCATTCTCGGAACCCAGCCTTAAGGTACAGTTTTTTGGCTGAATGGTTATCTGGTCGAACACTTAAGAATACATTTTGATCTGCTAATTTGGTAAGTGCAAGGTTTAGGAGTTTAGTTCCTACTCCTAAACCTTGGGATCTAGGACTGACAGCAATAGAGTTAATCCGGCCGCATTTTCGCGGCAATTTTTGATCCTGCGTTGTGTTAACCTTAACTAATACTGCATTATAAACCAGTTTCATAAATTCACTGACATGGATGTGGCGAAATAAGTTAAATGTGTGGCTGAGGATTTTCCTGCTGTTGCTCACGAGGATGGCCGCTCTGCTTCGAGTCCTAGCTGCTGATGTGTAAATGCAGTAGCCAAGGGCCTTTCCCTGTGGAGTGCGGGCAAGAACAACTTCAGCGCCAGTTAACAGTAAAAGGGCGAAAGAGTGTGTCAGCAGCTTGAGTAATTTTGAATGGGCTTTTTTACTAAAAAAGCGCTGAATACTTGTGGGAAAAGCTTCGATATAGATTTGGGCGATCTGTTCAGCATTGTGCACAGAACCTTGCTCAATAATCATGCTTTCACCTCGAATTATTCAGGCATATCAACCTGCGGGAACAATTCTGTTGGTGCTTCATGAAGCAGCACACTGAGAGGAACGATTTCCAGGCCTTTCTCCTGGAGTACTTCAATAACCTGCGGTAATGCCAGCACAGTTGCCCGCCGGTCACCGCCTTCATTTTTTATTAAAGCGCCGCTGTCATGGAACAGAATAATATCGCCGCCTTTGACTTTATTTCTTACTGTTTTGACTATGCTGTCAGGAGTTACCCCATAGCGCCAATCGCGGGTGGATATAGTCCATAACACAATTTCCTGCCCTAATAAATTCGCTAATCTTCTAAATCGCCCATCATACATACCCCGGGGCGGCCTAACATAGGGTGGATAAACCCCAGTTACCGTTGTTATCGCAGCGGTCGCTTCAAGGATTTCTTTGTGTAAATCGATAGTGGAAAGAGTTGGGATATTGCGGTGGCTATAGGTATGGTTGCCAATTTCATGTCCTTCGTCCACAATTCTCTGGGCTATTTCTGGGTATTTCTCTACATGAACCCCAACCATGAAAAATGTAGCAGGGACATTGTATTCTTTTAAAATATCCAGAATAGCCGGGGTGAATTCTGCACTTGGTCCGTCATCAAAGGTGAGGGCAACCATATTTGAGCTGCGGTTTCCGCTGCGGTAAATATCTGGTTGGTGGCCAATTCCGTGATAAACATAAAAGAAGAAACCAGCAAACATTACAGCGATCCCAAGGCTGAGTGAGAGAATAAACAGCATGATTTTCACTAGCCGTTTAGTAGATTTTAACCAAAGGACTTGAATCACATACCAAAAAATAAATGTTAATACTGCCAGGCCTAGTACATAAGCGCCGGCTCTTAAGAATGCTTCTAAGTTTACCATATTAATCCCTCCGAAACCAGCTTATGCGGTGTTTAAAATCCTGTTGCGTGATAATACAGGATATGTTTCGATTTTATGAGCAATTTTTAGTGGGGATAGATTTGTTTTCAACTTGGTGGTATAATAGCACTTAAAAACTGAGGGTGTTGGAAAAGATGGCTGAGACACGAGTTAAAACTACTGCTCAAAACAGCGACTTTCTGTATGGGTTAAAACAGGGAGTTCCCATTATGCTAGGATACATACCTGTTGGATTTACCTTTGGATTGCTGGTAGCTGCGGGTGGGCTTTCTCCGTGGCTAGCTCTGCTGACTTCTCTAACAAACTATACCAGTACTGGTCAGTTTGCTGGGATGAGATTGCTCCTTGCAGGTGCTGGTTATTTAGAAATTATGCTGACTACGTTGGTGATCAATCTGCGCTACCTATTAATGTCTTTATCCCTAACGCAGAAGGTGGACCCAAATCTAACATTTGGGAAGCGGATCATCTGCGGTTTTGGAATCACCGATGAAACATTTACAGTAGCGGCAGTAGCTCCTGATCGCCTGCAGTTCCCATACTTGATTGGTTTAATGCTCGGACCCTTTATTGCCTGGAGTACTGGTACAGCCTTAGGTGGAGCAGCAAGCGCAGCTCTTCCGCAGCAGCTCAGCAGCGCGATGGGAATCGCTTTGTATGCGTTGTTTATTGCCTTGATAATTCCACCGGCGCGAAAATCTAAGGAGGTATTATCCGTAATCTTAATTTCTGTTTCATTAAATATTATCCTGCAGTACATCCCGATTTTTAGTTTTATTTCAGCCGGATTTCGAATTATTATCGCAACAATAGCTGCCGCTGGTATAGGAGCATGGCTTTGGCCGGACAAGCAACAGCAACAGCTTGAGTAAAATAAAAGGAGCGGTCACATGAGTGAAATTGTGGTTAATCCAGTAACTGCAGTATTTTTGATGGCTTTGGTGACTTTCCTGCCGCGAGTACTGCCGATTGCATTTTTCCGCAGAGAAATTAGCTCCCCTTATGTAAAGGCGTTCTTTAATTATGTGCCATTTGCGGTTTTGGGTGCGATGACTTTTCCAGATGTGTTCACGTCCACAGGAAATATAATTTCTGCTGCTGTAGGATGTGGAGTAGCAGTTTTGTTATCTTTTCGCGGCAAAAGCCTGCTCTTTGTAACCTTGGCATCGATTGCAGCGGTGTATCTGATAGGACTGATATTATCTTAGTGCTCAATAAAATTTACATGAGAGTCCCATTGACTAAGTAATTCGGCAGGTAATATTCGAGGAATTTCGAAGTAATAGCTATAGTTAGAAATTTGAGGGGACGATGGAAATGGACATTATTAAGCACAACCGCGAGGCATGGAATCGTCGAGCTGCATTGGGGAATACCTGGACCATACCTGTCGATCGGCAAACTGTAGAGCAGGCGAAAACTGGAAATTGGGACGTTTTTTTGACTCCTACCAAACCAGTACCGCGGGAGTGGTTTGGAGATCTCAAAAACAAACGGGTTTTGTGCTTAGCATCTGGTGGCGGACAGCAGGGACCGATTTTAGCAGCTGCTGGAGCTCGGGTAACAGTGTTTGACAACAGTCCCGCGCAGTTAGAACATGATAGAATGGTGGCTGAGCGGGATAAACTCCGAATCGTTACCGAATTAGGGGATATGCGCGATTTAACGCGATTTGCTAACGGCAGTTTCGACTTGATTTTTCATCCGGTTTCAAACTGTTTTGTCGATGATATCGAATCGGTTTGGTTTGAATGCTATCGAGTGCTTGCTCCAGGTGGAAGTCTGCTGGCAGGCTTTTGCAACCCTCTGCTTTATCTGTTCGATCCGCATCAGTGGGAGGAAAATGGGAGATTAGAAGTTAGATTTAAAATCCCCTATTCAGACTTGGAGCAGCTGTCTGCAGAAGAACTGCAGCATAAAATCCTTCATCAAGAACCGCTCGAGTTTGGCCACTCTTTGGAACAGCAGATTGCTGGCCAGATCAGTGCTGGCTTTGTAATTACCGGATTTTATGAAGATTCCTTTGGCGGTGAGCTTATAGATCCCTACATAGATACGTTTATTGCTACACGGGCGTTCAAACCCAATAAGGTAGGCAGCAGTTTGCTGATCACTCCATAGTTTTTGGAACAGGGTGACGATTTGTCTTCAGTTTCGTTTTAGGCTATAATAATATGTAGTTCCGAAAATATTATGGAGGTGTTATTAGGTGAGTACAAGCACATCTGGTAAAATCCTGTCTGAACAAACGCTTGCAATTATCACTGATCTGCAGCAGAATGAAGTAACAGAGAGACAGATTTATCTAAACTTAGCCAAAAGGGTCAAGAAAGAATCGGATCGGGCTACACTAAGGCGGATTGCAGGCGAGGAAGCTAAGCACGCAGAAACTTGGCGCAGATACACAAATAAAAAGCTCAAACCGCAGTGGATTAAGGTTTGGTTTTATACGATCGTCAGCATTATATTAGGTTATACCTTTGCGATCAAGATAATGGAAAAAGGCGAAAAGGTAGCTCAACAGAATTACGGTCAGCTGCTGTCAGAGGTTCCCGAAGCTGAGCAGATACTGCGGGAAGAGGAAGAACACGAAGAAGCGTTAATTGCTATGCTTGACGAAGACCGGCTGCAGTACGTAGGCTCAATGGTACTTGGTTTAAATGATGCGTTAGTCGAATTAACCGGTACCTTGGCTGGTTTAAGTTTTGCTCTGCAGAACAACAAACTAGTGGCTCTCTCTGGTTTAATTACAGGGATTTCTGCCACTTTATCGATGGCTTCGTCGGAGTATTTATCAGCACGTTCAGAAGGCAGTACTGATGCTTATAAGTCCGCACTTTATACTGGGGTTATGTATATCTTTGCAGTTGTATTTCTGGTGCTGCCATACCTACTCTACCCAGTGGATCAGTACTTGGCAGCTTTAATTACGATGCTTGCGATTGTCGTGATTATCATCTTTGCTTTTACCTACTACATCTCTGTAGCCAAGGATCTGCCCTTCAAAAAGCGCTTTGCCGAGATGGCGACTATCAGTTTATCTGTTGCTGTTCTTTCCTTTTTAGTAGGATTTATAGTTAAGTACTTCTTAGGTATTGATATTTAAGCGGCTGAAGGTGAATGCAAGTGCGAACTGAACAGGAAATGATGGACCTGATTCTGACTTTTGCTGAGAACGATGCACGGATCCGTGTGGTAGGCATGGAAGGTTCCCGCACTAACGTTAATGTTCCAAAGGATCGATTTCAGGATTACGACATTACGTACATTGTCACCGATATGGGCTCATTTATCCAGGATGATGGCTGGCTCGATTATTTCGGTAAGCGCATTATTATGCAGAAGCCAGAAGCAATGGAATTGTTTCCGCCGGAGCTTGGTAATTGGTTTTCATATCTTATGCTGTTTGAAGATGGAAACCGCATTGATCTAACTTTAGTACCGATTGATGAATTAGAGCTGTATCTTCACAGCGATACACTGCTAACAGTGCTCCTCGATAAGGATGGAAGAGTTCCAGTCAAACCTATCCCTACCGATGCAAGCTATCATGTGAGTAAGCCATCAGCGCAAGTCTATGATGACTGCTGCAACGAGTTTTGGTGGGTGTCTACGTATGTTGCCAAAGGTTTATGCCGCGGGGAAATCCTGTTTGCAATGGAGCATTTAAACAGTTATGTGCGGCCAATGCTGTTAACAATGCTTTCCTGGCAGGTCGGAATCCATACAAATTTTTCACTGAGTGTAGGTAAAAGCTATAAATATCTTGGTAATTATTTAGATGAAAATACGTGGAACCAACTGCTGAAAACTTTTCCCAAGTGCCCAGTTAGCGATATCTGGGATGCTCTGTTGGTCTGCCACAGCCTATTTCGTCAGTCGGGAATTTATGTCGCAGAGCGTTTGGGATACACTTATCCAGATTATGATCAAAATGTTTCACGGTACATTCAAAAATTGCGGGAATCCTGTTCATAAATTTGCTGCTAAAAATCCAGAGCTGAGGAAGATGCTTACTGCGCTTTCCTCAGCTTCTTAAATTTATATAATTTTTTAATTTATATAATTGATGCAGGTTCTGACTGTTGGAATAGAGAAATAATTAGAAGAAAAATTCTAATGGTATCATAAAGGTGGGAGGCTAAGGTAAATGAATGACGAAAAATTGCTTAGCTACCACTTATCATTACGTGATCCTGAAGCAGGAGCATGGAACTTATCACCGCAGAATCTATATCTTGAGATGATGTCAAGAGATTTTCTCAAGAGGAATCTTGAGTTATTTGACGGGATCCAAATCTGCAATATAGGAATTGGTGTTGGTGAGTGGGATGATTATTTAGGGTACATATCTAAAGATTTTGGCAGAGTAACCAGTGTGGATATAGATCAAGAGATCTGTTCAATTTTTGAGTACAGACAGAAAAGAGAGGGTCACCCTAATCCTTCAAGGGTCGTATGTGAGGACATATTACACACTTCACTGCAGCCAGAATCGTTCCATGTAGTTACTATAATAGGATCGACTATGCATGAAATTGGGAACTACCCTGATACTCTTGAGATATGCTTTAGGCTGTTAAAGGACAACGGATTTTTATTCTATATGGACCTTGAGAGATTTAATGCTATGGATTTGTTCAATAACTGGGTTAGTGCGGCCGGTCATAGTTGGTGACGTTTGAGAAATTTGAGCGCTACCCGCTGATAGCAAGTTATATGATCAAGGCGAAGAAAGTCGGCAAATAGTAAAGTTTGACAATTTTTGGAGGGATGTAGGTTATGCCTTTAGTTAAAGTGCATTTATCTCAGACAACCAAGGCTGCTGAGTTGTTGGCAGGTGCAATTCGTGAGACAATAGTTGAGGTGCTGGGGATTGCTGCGGATATCGGTCAGGTGATGATTTATCAGACTCCAGTAGAACTGAGAAGTGTGCATAACAGCCGAGAACAGAACTTTGCTGTTGTAGAAATTGTGATGTATTCTGGTAGAAATCGCGTAATTAAAGAAAAACTATCAGAGAAAATCTGTTCTCTAATCAAGAGCCACATTAATATTGGTTTGAGCGATATCCATTGTTACATAATAGAAATTGCACCGGAAAACTATTATGGAGGGGATTTAACCTAACGGATGTGTTTATATGTTAGATAGGACAATTCAATTAGTTGTAGAGAAACTGTCTTCCTTGTCATGGGTTGTGGGGATCGTATTAGGGGGTTCCCGGGCACAAGGTACCCACTCGGAAGATTCAGATGTAGATATTGGTATCTATTACGATCCGGATTTATTTGACCTCGATACTATTAACCAAAGAGCCGCCGAGTTAGACGATATGAACAGAGAAAACCTTGTTGTCCCTCCCGGAGCTTGGGGAGAATGGGTCAATGCCGGCGGGTGGCTGGTTGTGAACGGATATCATGTCGATTTACTTTTGCGGGATATTAACCGTGTTAGAACAATAATCCTCGAGACCGAGCAGGGAATAGTTACATCTAATTATCAGACAGGAAATCCCCATGGATATATCAGTGCGATGTATCGGGGAGAATTGGCAATTGCCAGAGTGTTTTACAGTAAAAATGCCATGTTCAATGAATTAAAAAAACGAGCTGAAATTTATCCTCCTGCTTTAAAAAAGAGCTTGATCGATTTTTTTATCTTTGAAGCAGAGTTTTCTTTAATGTTTGTTAGCGCAAATATCAAAACTAGTGATAAATATTACATCGCTGGCCATGTTTTTCGTGCTGTCTCATGTTTAAATCAAGTGCTCTTTGCCTGTAATAATGAATACTGCATTAACGAAAAGAATGCAGTTAAATTAGTAGAGACATTTGATCATAAACCAGAACAGTATAGTCAAAAGGTTAACCACATATTTGAACTGCTTGGCTCTTCCCTGACAGACTGTTACCAAATGTGCTGGAAACTTTATCAGGAAGTGAGGCAGCTAGTCTCAAAGCTCGCCACCTTTGATTGAGAAATATGATGGTAGGGGATAGCGGCAGAGCTACAATTTAAGAACGAGAATAACAAGAAAGTAGAGGTAGATAGTATGTCAGTTAAAAGTGAAGAACTGACGATGATTATTACGAAATTTGCGGATTCGGGTTGGGACTTGATTGATGAACCGTCAAGAGCTTGGCTTGAGGGCAGAATGAGCAGCGAAGAATTGCTGCCAATACTTATGGAGGCAGATCTAGAGTGTGGCAGCTGCGGCTGTGAATTTGACTCGCTTTATAAAATAGCAACAGAGTTGCTGCAAATAACATCGGCTGAGTGAGGTTAAAGGATTCCTGTCGGTAAATCGGAAAGATAGCAACACCCTGCTGTGTTCTATGTAACAAGCAGGGTGTTAGTGCCTATCCTAACGTGTTGTTTTCTCAGTCGAGTTTCCAGGGACATATCTGCCGGTTTTTTTCCTCTGTCGTACGCATTCGGTGAGCAGATACTCGATCTGACCGTTAATCGAGCGGAAATCTTCCTCAGCCCAAGCTGCAATTTCCTCATAAAGCTTTTGTGAAAGCCGAAGGGCGATTTGCTTTTTTCGTCCAGCCATTGCTAATAGAGACTGCCGCTGTTAACCACTGGCTGCGCATCTTTATTACCGCAGAGGATAACAAGCAAATTCGACACCATAGCGGCTTTACGCTCCTCGTCAAGTTGTACAATATCGTTTTCGTTTAGCTGCTCTAAAGCCATCTCAACCATACTTACAGCACCTTCGACGATCATCTTTCTTGCGTCAATAATTGCACGCGCCTGCTGCCTTTGGAGCATCACAGCAGCAATTTCTGGGGCGTAAGCTAGATAGGTGATGCGCACTTCGAGAATTTCGATTCCTGCATTTTTCACTTTTGCTTGAAGCTCTTGGCGGATACGTTCTGCTACAACTGTACTTGAACCGCGCAGACTGCCTTCGTCTGGCTTGCCGTCGCCGGTTGTATCAATTCCCTCGGCCACATCATATGGGTAAATTCGTACGATATTTCTGACAGCGCTGTCACACTGCAGTGAGAGATACTCCTTATAGTTATCTACGTTAAATACAGCTTTGGCGGTGTCAACAACTCGCCAGATTACAGCAACACCGATTTCCACTGGATTGCCTAAAACATCGTTCACTTTTTGTTTGGCATTGTTTAAAGTCATGATTTTTAACGAAATCTTTTTGCTTAGTCCTGTAGTCGATAGCTGATTGCTGCCAGCAGTAACACCTAGCTTACTCTCTACATCCGCACTTTGGCCAAGATGGGTCTTGGCTGCAGGGTTTACCGCTGTCGCAAATGGATGTACATAATAAAAACCTGGTTCGTTAAGAGTGCCAATATATTCCCCAAATAGTGTCAGCACCAACGCTTCGTGGGGTTTAAGAATCTTGAGGCCAATAAAGGGAACGATACCGACAATTGCCCAGAGAATACCAGCTGCCAGAAGCACACCACCGATGGCACTAATTCCTCTATCGATCAGAACTCCGCCAACAATAATCAGAGCGATTGCTGCGAGATAGAGGAGGATAAACAGAACTAACATCGGCATGCCAGGTTTAGCTTTTAGTATTTTCTCTTCCATAATTTTCCTCCTTGTGCTTGAAATTGATATTAATATGATATCATAATGATATTAATTGTGTAAATAGAAATTACTTTATAGAAAGGAGTCACCCCTCCCCATGTTCTGGTGTTTGGCCTGACTCCTTTTGTGATATCACTAAACTATACCCAGCAATCTTACTACTTGTGCTGTAATAAAGCAGAGGATGATGCCGGTTAGGGTTGGTACAAGAAACGAGACCCAGGTCCATTTCCATCTGCGGGTTTCTTTATACATTGTCCAAAGTGTAGTGCCGCACGGCCAATGATTTAAGGAAAAGAGCATTGTACAAACAGCAGTTAACCAAGTCCACCCATTATTAATCAGCAGCTGTTTAAGCTCTGCGAGGGTCTCCAGTTCCAGCATCGTTCCTTCAGCCATATAGCTCATAATTAGGATTGGGATCACAATTTCATTGGCTGGCAATCCCAAAATAAAAGCCATGAGAATATAGCCATCCAACCCAATCATCCGGGCAAAGGGATCTAAAAATCCAGCGCTGTGTGCTAACAGACTCTGACCGCTGACTGAAATATTTGCCATCATCCAGATGATCACACCAGCTGGTGCAGCAATTGCCACAGCTCGACCCAGCACAAATAAAGTGCGATCAAGTACCGAACGAACTATCACTTTACCAATCTGTGGTTTGCGGTATGGAGGTAGTTCCAAGATAAACGATGAAGGAATTCCCTTTAGAATCGTTTGGGACAGCACTTTTGATACCACTAGCGTAATTGCTACACCCAAAACTATTGCAGCAAGCACAATTAGCGCAGCTGTTACCGAGCTTAATATGCCAACAGACGCTGCAATAAATATTGATGCTAGGGCAATGATCGTTGGAAAACGTCCGTTGCAGGGAACAAAATTATTGGTAATTACTGCAATCAAGCGTTCCCGCGGTGAGTCAATGATTCTACAGGCGGTTACTCCTGCAGCATTACAACCAAATCCCATACACATCGTCAACGCCTGTTTGCCGTGGGCACAGGCTTTTTTGAAATAGTAATCTAAGTTAAAGGCAACTCGCGGCAGATAACCTAAATCTTCAAGCAGGGTAAATAGGGGAAAGAAGATTGCCATAGGAGGCAGCATTACCGACACTACCCAAGCTAAGGTGCGGTAGACGCCTAGAACAATCAGATCGTGGAGCCAACCTGGCGCCCCTAACTGGAGGAACAAATAAGATAAACGTTCCTCAAGCCAAAAAAGTCCATTAGACAGCAGCTGAGAGGGGTAATTTGCTCCAGTAATTGTGATCCAAAATACGACCCCAAGGAGGGCGAGCATAATTGGAATGCCGAAGCGGCGCGAGGTAAGAATCTGATCCAGCCTGCGGTCAAACTGATGCGGTTCTTGGCTCACAATTGTAACAACCTGGCGGACAATCGCTTCAGCAGCAGCCACAGTGCTGGCTGCTATTGATTCATGACCTGCAGCCAGCTCATCAGCACTAAATCTATATTCTAGAGCAGGTATCCGGACTGGTTTCGATGTGATCCTACTGCTTGCAACGCGGTCAATTGCATCTAGCAGCTGTTCTAGTCCAATACCGCTGCGGGCAGCTGTGCCGACCACAGGAACTTCTAAAAGCTTTTCCAGTTTGTTTAAATCGATTTTAATGCCTTTACGTTCTGCTTCATCCATTAGATTTACACAGACGATCACTCGCGGAGTAACTGTCATGATTTGGAGTACTAAATTGAGATTTCGCTCTAAGCAGGTACCATCCACTACGATCACTGTTGCATCAGGATTTTCGTGACATATAAAGTCCCTTGCAACCTCTTCTTCCAGTGAGTTAGCCAGCAGAGAGTAGGTTCCCGGCAGGTCTACTAGAGTAAAGGTTTTACCTTTATGGATAAACTTACCTCTAGCATTCGCTACAGTCTTTCCTGGCCAATTGCCTGTGTGCTGGTTTAAACCAGTTAAGCTGTTAAAGATAGTACTTTTACCTGTGTTTGGATTTCCCGCTAGGGCAATTGTTTTAGTCATCATCTGCACACCCCTTTAGTTAACAGGATCAATAATGATGCAGGCAGCATCTTCTGCACGCAGTGCGATTACTGCTCCGCGGATTTGATAGGCTGTCGGGTCACCAGCCGGACCTCTGTGCAGCGCTTTAACAATTGTATCGTTAATCAAGCCCAAATCTAGCAGGCGATGCCGCAGTGGGCTGATGGCAGTGATCGCGCGCACTCTCCCTGAACTGTTTAGTGCAGCTGATTGAGAGTAAGGGAAGTTTTATTCATGGTTCAACGCTCCTTGTCATAAGTTAGTGGTGGGAAACTTTCACTGATCTAGACTATGAACCGACCGGGATTCCTGTTACACCAAAAAAAAAGGAGCTGGCAAATTGGTGAGTATCGAGGAGGATTTTCATACAGTACGGGGTTATCAGCTGTTGAGCGCTGAGAAGAAGGTATTAACTTCTAGCATGGAAGATTACCTTGAAATGATTTATCGCATAAGTAGGGAAGAAGGAGAGGTGAGGGTAAATCAATTAGCGGAACGTCTCAATGTTCGCCCTTCATCAGCGACTAAAGTGGTCCAGAAATTAAGCAAACTAGGACTAGTGACCTATGAAAAATACGGCGCAGTTGGTTTGTCGAGGCAGGGGAAAGTGCTTGGAGAATTTCTTTTGCAGCGGCATGAAGTTATCCAGGAATTTTTGCAGAATTTGGGGATTGAGGAGATGCTGTTAAAGGATACAGAGCTGATCGAGCATGATGTCAGTCACTCTACCTTGGAGTATATTAAGATTTTTAATCAATTTTTTGCAGAGCATCCCCAGATTAAAAACCGCTATGACCAGTATCGCAGGGAGAAACTAAAAAATAGACTCAACCCTGAAAATGGGTTAAGTCAGTCATCGAGCATAGGTGAAAGCAGATAATAATAAACCAGTTTAGCTGTGTTAATCACTGCATCCATATGGGTCCGCTCAAAGGCATGGGATGCATCAATACCTGGACCAATCAGACCGTGAATGAGATCATAACCAGCTTGAAGAGCTGCGCTAGCATCGGAGCCATAATTTGGGTAGATATCAACTTTATAGTTAAGCCCATGTTTTTCAGCCAACTCTACCAACCGCTGCCGCAGCCGATGGTTGTAAGGACCAGATGAATCCATTGCACAGATCGAAACAGAATATTCATCGGTAGTCTGCCCATCACCAATCGCTCCCATGTCCACAGCGAGGTATTCAACTACTTTGTCGGGGATATTGGAGTTGCCGCCAAATCCTACCTCCTCATGATTTGAGAAGAGAATGTGAGTGGTATAGGGCAGCTGAAGTTTGTTTTCTTTTACAGCATGAATCAGATACAGCAGAATTCCTACACTGGCTTTATCATCTAAATGCCGTGATTTAATAAATCCGCTTTCTGTGATCTCAGCCCGGGGATTAAAAGCGACAAAGTCACCCACGTTGATACCTAGATTTTTAACATCATCTGCCGAATCTGCTTTCACATCAATCCGGACTTCCATATTATCGCTGTTGCGTTCAGCGGTACCTGCATCTTGGTATACATGTACAGAAGTCTGATGCATTAGAATTGTTCCGCTGTACGTTCTGCCGCTGGCTGTAAAAATCTGGCAGTATTCTCCTTCAAGATGATTCCAGCGGCTGCCGCCAATTAAAGCCAATTTCAACCTGCCGTTGGCTTTAATTTCCTTGACCATGGCGCCTAAGGTATCAACATGGGCGGTGATCATGCGCTGTTTCTCGGAATTAGTACCAGGAATTGTTGTGATTAAGCCGCCTTTGTGATTGCGCCGGGTAGGTAAGTCCAGCTCAGTAAGATAGCTTTCGATTTTACTGATTATTTGATCGCAATAACCGGTTGGACTTGGAATGTTCACTAATTCATAAATAAGCTCTAACATTTTTTGACCATCAAATTGAACTTCCATGCTGTCACATCCTTGTGTATGTTCTCAGCAACTATTTTAGTTGGGTAGTAGAAAAACTCCTGCTTTAGGCAGGATAATTTCAACTTTTTTCAAATATATTCAAAGACAGTGATTAAAATATATTACAGGGAGTAATTAATGGTGCAGTTATTCAGATATGAAACGCATACCCATACAGCCGAGGTAAGCAGATGCAGTCGGATCAGTGCGGTTGAGTTGGTTCGAGTATATAAAGATTTGGGATTTTCTGGCGTATGTATTACCGATCACTTTCTTAACGGGAATACAACAGTCCCTCATAATCTGCCTTGGGATGAAAGGATAGAATTATTCTGCCGTGGGTACAGATTAGCTTACGCAGAAGGAAAGCGCATTGGGATCGATGTGTTTTTCGGGTGGGAATACTCCTATCGGGGTACAGATTTATTGACCTATGGATTGGACCCGGAATGGCTGCATGCGCATCCGGAGATTATGGATTTAACCATGAATCAGTACTGCGACTTGGTGCGGGAACACGGCGGCTTTATTGCTCAAGCTCACCCGTTTCGTGAAGATTTCTATATTGACCTGATTCGGCTTTTGCCGCGTAAAGTAGATGCGGTAGAGGTAATTAATATCTGCCGCAGCGATTTTGAGAATACACTTGCCGACCAGTATGCGGATAATTACAATTTGTTGAAAATAGCCGGTTCAGACAACCATGTCGGATACTTAGATCGGTTTGCTGGGCTAGAGCTGCCGCGGCGGGCGGCCGATATTCATGATTTGATTGAGGCAGTCAAAACAGGAGATGCCAAGATTTTTGTATGCTGATCAAAAATGCGAGGTGGACGAATATGGAACTTAAAAAAGAGATTTCTGAAGCTAGAGTTGTGGCCCTGCGGATTTTGAATTCGTTGGACCGAATTGAGAAGCAGTTAAAGAGTGCCAAAAACTGGGGCTTTGTTGATATCCTCGGCAGAGGTTTTCTGGCAGGGTTGATTAAACACAATAAAATGGATGACGCCCAGCGCGAACTGCGTCAGGTGCAGCGTGATCTTCAGGTACTGCAGAAGGAATTAAAGGACATCGATATCCAGTTCCGCGAGGATATCAGTGTGTCGGGGTTCCAGAAATTTATGGATATCGTGTTTGATAACATTGTGTCTGATTGGATGACCCAGAGCCGTATTAACAAAAGTCTGCAGGAAGTGGGAAGGGTAAGAACTGCGGTGAATGAAGTACTAACATCCTTGGATAAAATAGAAAACGAATTATAATTTACTAAACTCCCAGCGTTCAACGCTGGGAGTTTTATGTTGACATCTCAGTTAGAGTAGGATACAATCCATTTTAGTAAATTAGTAAATCACTAGATTACTAAACTACTGCAGCAACGGAGGTAGGATAATGAAAATTCCAACAACACTGAAGCACAAACCTGTTATTGTAACGGAAAACTATGAAAAAGTCGACGGAAGAAGCGCTTATAATTCAGATGCTAAGGGTTTATCGTTGGGCCTGGCTCAATGGAATGATCGCGGTAAGGTTGATATATCTGCAAAAGTTTGGCGTCATACTGGCGAGAAGTGGTCTAGACAATCAGAAGAGCTGCCGCTGCACCGAGTTTTAGATTTAGCAATTTTAATCTGCCGCACGCAGCTGTATTTTCAGGAACAGGCTTATCGCTACCAGAAACTGTATGACGAAAATCAGCCACAGATTGATCGAATCGGACTCCAGGGGGATGCCATGACGGTAGCGGTGTGTACTGATAACGAAAAGCTTGATCAGGATATTCAGCTGTTCCGGCAGGCTTTAAGTGAAGATGATGAACTGATCGGTGAAAGGCTTCGGACCTTATCACGAATCTTAAAGGAAATGGGGTATTAGGATGGATCGGAAGAGGGAGCTTAAGGCACTGTACAAAGAGATGAAACCCGAAATGGGGATTTTTTTGGTTCAGTGCCTCAAAAACAATAAATGTTATTTAGAAACTGCACAAGATTTAAAGAGCAGGATCAACAGTATTCAATTCCAGCTTGATTTCGGTAACTTCTCTAATCGAGAATTACAGCGTGATTGGCAGCAGTATGGTTCGGAAAACTTTAAGTTTGCTGTCCTTGAGCAACTTGATTATGATCAAGATGCCCTGAAGACTGATTATAGTGAAGAACTGGAAATTCTCTACCAGATCTGGTCAGATAAATTAGCTAACCAAAATGTTGAATTATACAACAAGGAGTAAGCATATGATTGTAACAGCAGCTGTCATTTGTCGAGACGGAAAAGTACTGATCGCCAAACGTGCTGAAGGCCGCAATCTTGCCGGCAAATGGGAATTCCCTGGAGGGAAAGTCGAATCTGGTGAAAGTTTGATCGATTGCTTGAAACGAGAGATTCAAGAAGAGTTGGGAATTCGGATTAAGGTAAATGACCGATTCTGTGAAAGTTCCGATCAAACCGGAAAGATTCAGCTGATCACGTTTTTAGCTGAATGGATTGAAGGAACGATTATCCTAACCGCTCACAGCGAGATTAAATGGGTTGATCCAATGGAATTAGAACAGTATGATTTTGCTGCGGCAGACATTCCGATAGTGGAAAAGCTTCAGAGAGAACTAAAGTAAATGCAGTAGGCCCTGCTTACTGCATTTTGCCTTCCTTGACAAAACTGTGCAATAGGATAAAATTAAATTAAACAACCGGTTAGTTAATAGGAGGAGATCTCTTGCGCGAGAGTGAAAATAGAGCTAAAGAGAGAATCCTTGACGCAGCTGTCAAGTTATTTGCCGAAAAAGGTTTTGATGGAACCACGGTTAATGAGATTGCTAATAAGGCCCAGGTAAACAAGGCACTGATTTATTACTACTTTGATAATAAGGCGGATATCCTCGATTACCTGGTTCAATTTTTGCTTGAGAATGTTGCAAATATCACAATTGATTACATTCACCTAACTATCGAAAACATGGTGGCAGAGGGCACTTTAACCATTCACCCAGACCGCCTGCATTTTACAGATCAAGCCGCGGTTCGACATTTTATAGACACCATCAATCGCTATTACAGGCAGGTACTGGATTATGCTTTGGAACATAGAAAAATTATCCGGATCATCATGTTGGAATCCCTCAAACAAAATGAATACTGCGTTGATTTGTTTAAAATGCTGGATTATACTAGCGGTGGCGAGAGCAGATTATACAAAACTGTTTCGAAATTTGAGCGGAGTTTTACCTATTCAGATGATCTGGACCTGTACCGCTTGTTTTTTTTGCTTATTCCGCTGCTTAATTTTGCAGCATATTTTGATGAATATCGTGCTGTGGCACAGGTAAGCGAACAAGAATTGAAAGATTCATTTATGCGTTCGTTTAGACTTGTCATTTCATCAATCGCCAGCGGCAGCGATATTCTACTGCGCAATGTAAATCACTCGGAAAGGGGGAATGACGTCAGTTAGCGAAGAAGTATTGTTGTAAATTCCAAAATCAAAGACTATGCAAAGTAAAAGAGGTGTACAGTACATGATAAAAATTACTGCAGACAGCACCTGTGATTTATCTGGCCAAATTTTAGAAAGGATGAATATTGATTTACTTCCGCTCCACATAGTCGTCGGTGATGAGGAGTATCGGGATGGAGTAAATATAACACCCCTCAGCATTGTTAATCTTGTAGAAAACGAAAATAAAACCTGTAAAACAGCCGCAGTTAACGCCTTCGAATATCAGGAATTTTTTGCCGGGCTCGCCCCTGACTATGAAGCTGTAATCCATATTAATATTGGTTCGCAATTTTCATCCTGCCATCAAAACGCCAAAATAGCGGCGCAGAATTTTGATAATGTATACGTGATCGATTCACAAAACTTATCTACCGGCCACGGTCACGTTGTTTATGAAGCTGCTTTAATGGCCAGTCAAGGGCTGTCAGCTGCGGAAATCTGCAGCAGACTGGAAGAATTGATTCCCAAAGTAGATGCTAGTTTTGTAATTAGTAAGCTGGACTATCTTTACAAAGGGGGACGCTGCTCAGGTCTAGAAGCTTTCGGAGCGCGATTACTGCAGATTAAGCCCTGCATTGAAGTAGTGGATGGCAAAATGGTTGTTGGGAAAAAATATCGCGGGAGTTTTGAACGCAGTCTCGAGCTCTATGTCAAGGATAGATTGGCTGGTAAGGATGATATTGATTACAGCAGACTGTTTATTACCCACTGCATGTGTTCCGACCAAGTTATTCAAAAGGTGAAGGAAACAGTTGTCAAATACGCAAATTTTGATGAAATCATAGTTACTGAAGCTGGTTGTACCATTACCAGCCACTGCGGACCCGATACGCTCGGAATCCTGTATAAGCGTAAAAGCAGAAAGCAGTTGTAAGTTCGTTTTTAAACCCAAAAAGGATGTGATTTCCATTGGCACCGTTTAGCATTCTCGTTACCATCGATGCGAATTATATCAAGCCTTTAAAGGTAATGCTTAAATCCCTGTTTGTTAACAATCCAGGTCAGGATTTTCGGATTTTTTTGATGCATTCCCGTTTGAATCCAGCTGAGGTAAACGAGATTGAAGAGTATATTGGTCGCAATGGTCACAGTCTTTCTGAGGTTAAAATTAATGATGAGTGTTTTAGTGACGCTCCTACATTAAAGCATTGGACAAAAGAAATGTATTATCGGCTGTTAGCGTTTAAATATCTGCCGATCGACCTAGACCGGATCTTGTATCTGGACCCTGATATTCTTGTAATTAATCCCATTCACACCCTTTATAATACTGATTTATCCGGATGGATGTATGCTGCTGCTTATCATGATGTTCTGCTTGCTACGGAAATTAATAGGCTGAGATTTAGGGAATACGATATCAAAGCCTATTTCAATTCCGGCGTACTGCTGATGAATCTTGATATGCTGCGCGAACGAGTGAATGAACAGGAAATCTATGATTTTGTCAGAAAACATCGCAACGCATTAATCCTACCGGATCAAGATATTCTTAACTCACTTTATTCTCAAGAGATCAAAAAACTTGATGAATTCTTATATAATTATGATGTCCGTTACTATCGATATCGGCATATTGTTTCTAAAAGAAAACTCAGCATGGATTACATTATCAACAACACTGTAATACTGCATTTTTGCGGCAAACGCAAACCATGGCATAAAAATTACAGTGGTGCCTTTCATTCACTCTATAAACATTATGAGAAGTTGGCCCTTGTTAGCTAAATTTAATTGCCCTAGTCTAAAAAGACTAGGGTTTTTATTTTTTTGTTGCTCATGGAATGCCCTTAGCAATCGCGAACAGCTTAGAAATCCAGGCGTGTCCCGCAGTGTGGACAATATTGATAAGACGGTTCTGTTCGGGCAGAACACTTAGGACAGATTCTTATTCTCGGCGAGTCACTACAGAGAATATGTTCTTTTTCTATTTCAATTGATTCACCAGCTTCGATTTGTTCACCCAACCCTTGACTCAGCTCGCAGATACGGCTGCAGCAGTGGGTTTGGATGAAATAGCGCTTATTCCAGCGCCAGACAGGGATAAAAAAGATGTGGAAATAAGCGTAGCTCTTAACAATTTCATACCGTCCGTAAACTTCGCAGACAGGACAGATAACTGCCGTTTTGGTATGAATTTTTTCGGTTTTATTCTGCACTCCAAAAATGCCAATAAAAAACATAGTACCACTCCTCGTTACCACTATTATAGTTCAAGCAGATGATAATTTACAATGTTGACCTATTTGTTTGTACTGTGTATAATGTATATATACAGTATCGATGGTATACAAGGTGGTGATGGTTTGGAGATCATTCTCAGCAATTCCAGCGACAAACCCTTGTATGAACAAATTGCTGTTCAGATTAAGAATCTGATCATATCAGGAGAACTGAATCCCGGAGATACCCTGCCATCCATGCGGTACTTAGCCAAAGAACTGCGGATTAGTGTGATTACAACTAAAAGAGCTTATGCTGAACTGGAACGCGATGGTTTCATTACTACAGTGCCGGGTAAGGGCAGTTATGTCAGTGCAAAAAACACCGAGATAATTCGGGAAGAACAGCTGCGAGTTGCTGAACAGCATTTAATAGAAGCAGTAAATGTTGCTAAACAGGCAGGAATATCTCTGGAAGAATTAATAGTGGTGCTGGAAATGTTTTATAAGGAAGGGGATGGGTGAATGAGCAATGTCTTGGAAATCAAGAATCTAACTAAGTATTATGATGGTTTTACCCTAGACAATATCAGTTTTGCGCTGCCTCAGGGCAGTATCATGGGATTTATTGGTGAAAATGGTGCCGGAAAAAGTACTACCATCAAGTTGATTCTCAATGTGATTCATCGCGACCGAGGCGAAGTTAAGATTTTCGGCCGGGACAATTTGATTTACGATTCAGAGTTAAAACAGAGTGTCGGTGTTGTTTATGATGAAAGTAATTTTCCCGAGAGTATGACACCCAAAAACATCAATGTTATTTTGCGCCGCATCTATCGCAACTGGGATCAGCAAGCATTTTTTCGATACCTTGATCAGTTTGCACTGCCAGCTGATAAAGAGTTGAAGACATTTTCTCGCGGTATGAAAATGAAACTTTCGATAGCAGTGGTGTTATCGCACCAAGCCAAGCTCTTAATCCTTGATGAGCCAACCAGCGGCCTAGATCCGGTGGTGCGGGACGAGATCCTCGATATTTTTCTCGACTTCATTCAAAATGAAGAGCATTCAATTTTTTTATCCACTCACATCACTAGTGATATTGAGAAAATAGCGGATTATATCGCCTTTATTCATCAAGGCAAAATCGTGTTTGTAGCAGAAAAAGATGAGCTTCTAAATCAATATGGGGTGTTGAAGTGCGGATTTGACGATTTCGAAAAGCTGGATCGCCGGTTTGTTAAGGGCTTCCGCAAAAATCGCTTTGGGGTAGAAGCACTAGTTGAGAAACAGAGGTTTAAAGGTCATGTAATCGATGCGGCCACAATCGAAGATATTATGCTCTTTACATTGAGGGGGGAAAAACAATGATTGGACTCCTAATTAAGGATCTATTTGCGCTGAAAAAACAATGGAGGGTCCTCTCGGTAATCACAATTATCTATTTCGTGTTTTCAGTCGCAAGTGAAAATTTGGGTATGTTTTCCACAGTCTCGATCATGTATGCTGTTATTCTGCCTGTCACGGCAATGGCCTACGATGAACAGTGCAGGTGGGATAAATATGCGCTCTCTATGCCGCTGTCCCGCTCAAAAATTGTATTAAGCAAATACCTGTTAGGAATTCTGTTAAATTTGGGTGTCTGCATTTTGGTTTGTTTAGCTAACCTTGTATTCGTGTATTTTTGGGATTACGACTTAAAGGATGTAATGGCGACTGCGGTTGGAATCAGCGGTGCTGGGCTGGTTATCCTAGCTGTAATGCTGCCCATCCTTTACCAGTTTGGTGTGGAGAAGGCCCGGCTGATCATGGTGATCATCTTTTTAGCACCATCCCTATTGATAATCATGCTGCCGAATTTTGAGCTCACTCCGTCTCCTGAGCTGCTCTCCATGCTGCCGTATGTTTTGCCCTTGCTGATTGTCGGCATGTTGCTGCTGTCAATATTTGTTTCAATTCGGATCTATCAGCGAAAAGAATTCTAATCAGACTGCATGGATTAGGAAACCTAAGATCAATAAATGGGCTGGGTAGAACCAATAAAATATCCATTTGCTGTATTTGCTTCCGCCCCGCTCGCCGTTATACAAGGCTAACAGGGGAATACTGAGAATTAGACCCAGTTGAAAGCCGCTGTCGAGCAGCGCTGACTGCCAGCTTGCTCCTGTTGTTAAACTGCCGAAAAACTGGGAAAGGGCAAATACCAAAGCGATATAGGAAATGCCCACCGCCTGCTGGCTGAAGTTGCGGCGGTAGATATGGAAAATGAGACAAAAGCCAATGCCAAAACACATCCAATCTCCCGGAAGTGATAGGACCGCAATAGCAATGATTAGCGGAAGGCGCCACGGGTTGTTCTGCAATCGATCCCATAAATATACCGCTGACAAACCGAGGGCAAGGGTGTACAATACGCTGAATGGAAAGAAGGTAAATTTGCCGTAGAGAAAGTAGACGAATGGGAAGTGGGAGATAAGTGCGAATAGGAACAGCCTGGTTAGGTACTTGGGAACAGAGCGGGTATGGTGATAACCCTCCACTATAAAAAAACACATAGTTGGTGCTGTGATCCTGCCGATTATATGTAGCAGCTGACCCCAAAAACTGTGCAGATCTAGAAAAGCCCAGGCGATGTGATCCAGCAGCATAGCCACAATGGCAATAGTTTTAATTTGCTGTCCAGTAAGTCTGGGCATAATATCGCTCCCAACTGTAGAATCTGACCTGATTATATCCTGCCGAACTTGTGGTTGCAAGCATGAGAATCCGAGGAATTATTAGCCTAGGATAGAATAGGTATAGAAATGTCACCAATCAGATGTTATAATTAAGCGGTAACTTTATCAGTAAAATTGTATGGGGGATACTTTGATGAAACTAAACTACCGCCAGACATTTTTAGTTGGTCTGGCATTTATGGCGATTAGTACTTTTTGGCAGCTGTATGACAATATCATTCCCTTAATGTTAAAAAATACCTTCGGTCTTGGTGATACACTGGCAGGCGGTATTATGGCTTTGGATAATATTCTGGCCCTATTTATGCTGCCATTTTTTGGGGCTCTTTCAGATCGCATCGATACACCTCTCGGAAAAAGAATGCCTTTCATTTTAGTTGGAACAGCACTGACAGTGGTTGCCATGCTGTTTTTACCCCTGAGCGATAATATTGGAAGTTTACCGCTGTTTATGACAGCATTATTTTTTACCCTGCTTGCGATTAGCACTTACCGTTCACCAGCAGTAGCTTTAATGCCGGATATAACCCCCGCAGCTCTGCGGTCGAAGGCCAATGCGGTGATTAATTTGATGGGAGCTTTAGGGGTCGTGATCGCTTTAGTATTTATCCGGATTTTGGTACCGGAGGGAGTTAAGCCAAATTATTTTCCAATTTTCGCTCTAGTGGCAGGGGTAATGGTGGTTGCAACGCTTGTTCTTTTTGCAACAGTGAAGGAGAAAAAACTAACAGCAGAACTGCAGAAATTGGAATCTGAAAGTAATAGTACCATCGATTCTCAAGAACAGACAGTGACAGCAATGCCTAAGGCTGTTAGGCGCAGCCTGATCTTACTGCTCATGTCAGTGTTCTTCTGGTATATGGCATATAACGGAGTTATGACATCCTTTTCAAAATACGCTCAAGACGTGCTGGGTCTAGCAGGAGGAGAGTTCGCAAATGTTCTGCTGGTTGCCACTGTGACCGCGGTACTCTCATTCATTCCGGTTGGACTTTTTGCCGGTAATTGGGGACGGAAACGCACGATACTGCTCGGTATTGTTGTTATGTTTACTGCATTCTCCGCTGCCTACTTCTTCACTAGCTATCATCCCCTTATGAATATCCTGCTTGGTCTTGTAGGTTTTGGCTGGGCAGCAATTAACGTCAATTCATACCCGATGGTAGTTGAGATGGCCCACGGTGCCAGCATCGGTAAGTTTACTGGATATTACTATACATTCTCAATGGCAGGTCAGATTGTTACCCCTGTCCTTTCAGGTGCTTTTTTGGAACATGTTGGATACTGGACTTTATTTCCTTTAGCAGCCGTATTAATGGCACTGGCTTTCTGCACAATGCTGCTGGTCAAACACGGCGATCATAAACCGAGGCTGCCTCAGGACAAACTAGAAATGCTGGATGTGGGAGACTAAAATGGCGGTGCTGCTGGTTGTTGTTATAATTGGATTACTGCTGTTTCTAATCAAGCCGAATTCTCAGCGGATAGGGCTGCTGCCTACAAAGATGTTTGCTCACCGTGGTTTGCACGGAGCTGAAATTCCAGAGAACTCTTTGAGCGCATTTGCATATGCTAAACAGTCGGGGTATGGTGTAGAGTTAGATGTACAGCTGACACGGGATAAACAAGTTGTAGTTTTCCATGATCCAGACTTAAAGCGGATGTGTGGAGTTGACAAGAAGGTAAATGAGCTTACGTACGCGGAGCTGAAACAGTACCGTTTAGGCACATCCTCCCAAGGTATTCCTCTGCTTTCGGAGGTCCTGGAATTGTTGGTTGATGTGCCAGTAATCTGTGAACTCAAGCCGCATAATGGAAATACAAATACCGAAATCTGTGAATATGTCTGCCGTGAAATTGCGCAGTATGCGGGCGAGGTTTGGATTGAATCGTTCAGTCCATTTATCGTCCGGTGGTTTAAGAAAAATCGTCCAGATATCATCCGCGGTCAGCTGTCAATGGACTTTATAGCTCAGCGGGAAGGACTAAATTTCTTTGAAGCTTTTGTGATGAAACATCTTCTGATCAATTTCTTAGGACGCCCTGATTTTATAGCTTACCGCGCAGGTGACCGCGCTTTCGGTTTCCAAATCTGCCGCAAGCTTTTTAAGCCTTTGTGTCTAGCCTGGACAGTTACTGAGGCAGAACAGTATAGGGAGCTAGGCGATGTGTATCATGGCTATATTTTTGAAGAGAAAGAGTGAGATTCGGAGGAATCGACTTGATTGGATTTCTGATCAGGCGCTTTATTGCCAATTATGACGATGTGAAGGATACCCGGGTGAGGGAAGCTTATGGAGTTTTGTCCGGGGTATTGGGGATTGTATGTAATCTTCTTTTGTTTTTAATTAAGTTAGGGACAGGTTTAGTAATCAATAGTATTGCAGTTTTATCCGATGCGTTTAACAATCTTACTGATTTAAGCTCATCAGCAATCGTAATCCTTGGAGCCAAACTGAGCAGCCGTCCACCGGATCAGGAACACCCTCATGGTCACGGCCGCTTTGAGTATATCTGTTCTTTAGTTATCTCGTTAATGATAATGCTGGTAGGACTGCAGTTAGTACGTGGTTCGGTTGCCAAGATTATTCAGCCTCAAGCAGTTAAGATGGATCTGCTCACTGCACTGCTGCTGCTGATTTCAGTTGGAATTAAATTATGGATGTTTCTCTACAACCGCCACATCGGAAGATTGATTAGTTCCAGCATCAATCATGCTACCGCTTTAGACAGTATCAGCGATGCAGCAGCAACAGCTGCTGTCTTTATCGGCGTGATCATCAATCAATTTGTCAGTATACCTATTGACGGAATTCTCGGCTTATTGATTTCCTGCATGATTATTTATACTGGATTTATAACAGCGAAATCAGCTGTCAATCTTTTGCTGGGAACATCTCCCGATCCTAAGATCGCCGCTCGGATTATCTCGATTATCGAAGCCAACACAGGTTTTTCTAACCCCCACGATCTTAAACTGCATGATTACGGTCCTGGTCGGATCAGCGGCTCGATTCATGTGGTTGTGCCTCATAACGCTCACGTTGAAAACATTCATGCGGAGATTGACCGCATCGAGTCTGAAATCAAATCAGAATTAGGCATCGATATTGTAATCCATGCAGATCCTGGTTCGGATTGTTCGGACGACATGACATAAAGTCACTGCCCCAAAGAAAGGTTCACTATTTTCTACTGTTGTCATAAAAATAGCAATACGATAAAATAGAATTGGTATTTTCTGGCAGAGGAGAGATATCTGTGAAACCTACTATGCAGGATGTGGCAGACTTGGCCAAGGTCTCCCGCGCCACAGTATCGCGAGTACTCGCGGATAGTGCAAATGTCAGCCAAGACAAGCGAGCTGTTGTTCTCGAGGCTGTGCGGAAATTAGGTTACAAACCGCATAAAAAAATCCGCAACCAGCATCAAGTTGTGGTTTGTGTTTCACCGACTCAACAAACGGATCCTTTTTATTGTGATATAATTAAAGGGATTCAAGAAGGCATCCGTATTCATAGAGCTAAACATCATTTAGAGATCTTAGAAAACGAACAATTACCAGAACCAACGAGCAATGCATTAGGACAAGCAGAGGGACTGTTAATTATAGGTAATGTCCAAATGACTGAACAGCAGTCTACTCAACTTCACAATAATAACATACCGGCAGTGGTGATTCATGGCGTTGGCAGTTCCGAATTTCATTCTTATGTAGGAATTGATGAACGGAGAGCAATGATTGAAACTATTAGCGAACTCGTCCAGCTTGGCCACAAAAGAATTGCCTATATTCATGGACCGGAAGGGGATATAGACCATCAAGAACGGTTAAGAGCTTTCAAACTTGGATTGTTGAGTGCTCATTTATCAGTTGATCCACAGTTGATCATTTTCAGCAGTGATTGGGATCAAGCAGGCGGTTATGCAGCAGCTAAACGTCTGTTTACATCTGCTTCACCTTCCGCTGTTATTACAGCTAACGATCAGATGGCTTTAGGCGTATATCGAGCGGTGGAAGAAGCGGGATTGAAGGTTCCTCACGATATATCTGTAGTTGGGTATGGCGATCTTGATATTGCAAAGCATGCCAGCCCAGCATTAAGTACGATTTCCGTACCTTTAGAATCAATGGGAAAATGGGCGGTGGCGCTGCTCTGCGCTAAAATTGCTGACCAGGATCTCTCTCCTGTTAGGCTGACGGTGCCAGCTTCTTATCATAAGAGAAACTCGGTTGCAAGAGCTAAAGCTTAGACTGGGCAGCCACCGTAAAAATCGTTATAAGCAAGGAGTATATCAGAGATGGCAGTAACAAAAAAAACTCGAGTTGTCCTCGGCATGTCTGGCGGCGTTGACTCTTCAGTGGCCGCGTTAGTGCTGAAACAGCAGGGTTACAATGTAATTGGAGTTTTTATGAAAAATTGGGATGACAAAGATAAGGAAGGTAACTGCACCGCAGATCTCGATTACCAAGATGTGAGACGAGTCTGTGACCAAATCGGCATTCCTTACTACACAGTTAATTTTGAACGGGAATATTGGGATCGGGTGTTTACCTATTTTCTTGATGAGTATTCCCGGGGGCGGACCCCGAATCCCGATGTAATGTGCAATAAGGAGATTAAGTTCAAGGAATTTCTCTCAAAAGCGTTGGAACTGGAAGCGGATTACCTAGCTACCGGACACTACGCTCAGATTGGTTATCAGACTGATGGCAATGGAAACAAGGTTTATCAACTGCTGCGCGGTGCAGATCGGAGTAAAGATCAATCGTATTTTCTTTATACATTGGGACAGCAGCAGCTCGAAAAAGTTTTGTTTCCCATCGGTCACCTGACTAAACAAGAGGTACGTCAGATTGCAAAAGCACACAATTTAGCAACAGCATCTAAAAAGGACAGTACCGGAATTTGTTTTATCGGTGAAAAAGACTTTAAGTCTTTCCTGCAGAATTATCTGCCTGCCAAGCCGGGTAAAATGGTTGATATTGATACAGGCAGAGTGATGGGAGAGCATGATGGTTTGATGTATTATACCTTAGGCCAGCGTAAAGGACTGGGGATTGGTGGCGAAGGAGAACCCTGGTTTGTAGTGGATAAAGACCTAACAGAAAACATTCTCTTTGTGGGTCAGGGCCATGAACATCCCGCTTTGTATTCTCAAGGGCTGATAGCAGTAGAGCCAAGCTGGACTTCAGGTGAAGCACCTAGTGGGGAGTTTAAGTGTACTGCTAAGTTCCGCTATCGTCAATCAGACCAAGAGGTTAGGGTTGTGATCGAGGACGATAAATGTCGGGTGATATTTGCTGAACCCCAAAGGGCAATTACTCCGGGTCAAGCGGTAGTTTTCTATCAAGGAGAAATCTGTCTAGGGGGAGCCACTATCGATCAGGTGAGTAAATAGGAGGATCCGCAGGTGATTATTGGAACTGCAGTAATCAGTGTGCGGCTGATCGGTGTGCAGTCGCTAAAAGAAAAACGGGGAATCCTGCTCAGTCTGCTGAAGCGAACGAGAAATAAGTTCAATGCGTCCGTTGCTGAAGTGGGAGATCAAGATCTGTGGCAGCGTGCAGAAATTGGTGTTGCTGTAATCAGCAGCACAGTTAAGCATGCGCAGCAGCAGGTGCAAAAAATAGTTAGATTTATCGAATCAGAACCGCGGCTTGAAATCATTTCCCTTAGTGAAGAAATACTATAGTTAAACCCAACTTGGATCGTTTCCGAGTTGGGTTTAAGAATTTTTCCCATATATAAGAGGAAATTGATGAATAAAATGCGAACTAAGTCATCTACAGAAAGCAGGTGGAAAGCATGCGCGCTAAAGTACTGGTAGATGCCGATGCCTGTCCGCGCCGATGCTTGCAAATATTGAGTGAATATCAATCTATCTATGGATATCGACTGCTCACTGTGGCGTCCTTCAACCACAACATTGACAATGCGGAACACATCATTGTGGGTAATGAAAAGGATGCCGCCGATTTGGCGATAATCAATCGAGTTGAGGGTGGTGACTTAGTTATCACTCAAGACTGGGGTTTAGCCGCATTAGTTTTGGCAAAAGGTGCTAAAGCGCTGGCCCCGACGGGAAGAATATTCAGTAATGATACTATGGATTTTTTGCTGGAAGAAAGGGCTTTAAAAGCAAAAATCCGGCGCCAAGGGGGCAGGACAAAAGGTCCAGCAGCCCGCAGCAGCAGAGATGAGCTCAGGTTTCAGCGGTCTTTACTTCAGCTGCTGGAAGCAATGGAATAGAAGTAAATTATGATACTATTATCCAGAGGTGATCATAGTGCCAAAGCTGCAAAAAGTACAGTTGGATCCGTGTATCCTGGTTATTTTCGGTGCTACTGGTGATCTAACAAAACGCAAGTTATATCCGGCGTTATATAATCTTTACCAAGACGGTGCACTTCCGGAACGATTTGCGATTGTATCGGTGGGGAGACGAGAAAAAACAACTGAGGAAGCCCGGGAGGACGTTATCAATTCGATCAAGCAGTTTTCCCGGACAGAGTATATCGGTGAAGAGGAAGACCTAGAATTCCTCAACTGTTTTCACTATTTTAAGCTGGACTTTTATGATTCAGAGCGCTACACTGAGCTGAAAGCTAAGCTGGAGGAAATAGATCAGGGCTGTGGGACCCAAGGAAATCGGGTGTTTTTCCTAGCAGTTGCACCTGAACATTTTGCAACGATTGCTTTAGAACTTAAAACGCACGGTATGGCTCCAAACCAGAATTCATGGCAGAGGGTAGTAATTGAAAAACCCTTCGGCAGGGATCTCCAGTCTGCCAGAGACTTAAATAAAGTGATCCGCACTACATTTGCGGAAGAGCAGATTTACAGGATTGATCATTATTTAGGTAAGGAAATGGTACAGAATTTAATGGTCCTCCGCTTTGCCAACACTTTATTTGAACCACTGTGGAATAATAAGTATATCGACCATGTTCAAATCACTTTTGCCGAGACAGTGGGAGTGGAAGGCAGAGGACCCTACTATGAGCAGTCCGGAGCACTCCGCGATATGGTGCAGAATCACATGCTTCAACTGCTCACGTTAATTGCAATGGAACCACCAGTAGACTTAGATACAGAGTCGATTCGGGATGAGAAAGTCAAAGTGCTCCGCTCCCTGCGGGTTGATTTTGACGATGTGGTTCGGGGACAGTATGGGCCAGGAGTAATTAACGGCCAGCAGGTCGCAGCTTATAACCAAGAGGATCGTGTTGACCCAAACACAAATGTAGAGACTTTTGTTGCACTAAAAGCCTTTGTGGAAAACTTCCGCTGGGCAGGAGTCCCGTTTTATATGCGCACTGGTAAACGCATGCCTACCAAGTACTCAGAAATCGTAATCAGCTTTAAGAAGCTTCCCGGTGTGCTGTATTTTAAAGATGAGAAACTTGATCCAAATCTGCTGATAATTAGGGTGCAGCCTGATGCAGGTATCTTTTTCAAGTTTAATGCTAAAAAACCAGGAACAGAGCAGAGTATCGTTCCTGTATCGATGGATTTTAGTCATAGTTCTCTTGAAGGAATCAATTCACCAGAGGCATATGAGCGGCTGTTGTACGATGTGATGCGGGGCGAATCAACGCTGTTTACTCGATGGGACGAAGTTGAATATTCCTGGCGTTTTGTAGATCAAATCGCTGAACATTGGCAGAAGGAAAACATTAAAGTGATCACCTATCCCGCAGGCAGTTTTGGACCTTCTCAGGCAGATTTTTTGATTCGTGCAGACGGAAGAGAATGGCATGGACACTAAGATCTAGAGGAGTGAAATTTTATGAAGTTTTACGATGTGTCGATGGCAGTACATCCTCAGATGCCGGTATGGAAAAACCGAGATGTCAAGCGACCGATATTTACCATTCAAAGAGATTTTAATCCCGACGGCAGTGGTGCCAGGGAAACCCGTGTGGCTTTTGATATGCATACTGGCACTCATATTGATGCACCGCTGCACTTTATCGCTGATGGAGATGCGATCGAGCAGATTCCCTTAAGTCAGCTGGTCCGCATGGTGAAAGTGTTTGACCTAACGGCAGTGGATCAGCAGATCACCAAAGCTGATCTTGTCAGTTTAGCTATAGAGCCAGATGATTTTGTGTTATTCAAAACTAAAAACTCATATGCTGATGGTTTTGATTTTGAGTTTGTTTTTCTTGACCGTACAGGCGCCGAGTATCTGGTGGAAAAGCAGATTGCTGGTGTTGGAATTGATGCTCTTGGGATAGAACGGGACCAAACAGATCATGCAACCCATAAACAGCTGCTGGGGAGCGGAATAATCATTATTGAAGGGCTGCAGCTAAAAGATGTTGAAGTAGGCGAGTATCTGATGGTGGCGGCACCCCTGAAATTCCAGGGGGTAGAAGCAGCTCCGGCACGAGTACTATTATTTGAGCAGAATATTCTGGTTTAGGAAACTGAGGTAGTGTTAGCAAAAGCGGTATCCAGAATCATCTGATTGATGATCCGGATACCGCTTTCAGTGTTTAGGCATCCCGCAGAGCTTCCACTACCGGCATTCTGGCGGCTTGAACCGCAGGATACAAGCCAAATAAAGCTCCTAAGGCTAACGCCAATGCGGCTGAAATCAAAGCTGATAAGGGATGAAACTGTCCTAAATTACTCATGGACTCAAAGAAGAAGTCTGTGAGCAAGCCGTCAATAATATAACGGCTGGATATTACAGCACCGACAATACCAATAACTGCTCCAAGAAAGGAAAAAATCAGCGACTCATGCAGTACTTGAATTACAATCGACAATTTTGAAGCACCTAAGGCTTTGCGGAGACCAACTTCCCTGGTGCGCTCTACCACATTGACCAGCATTATGCTGAGGATTCCCAGCGAACTAATTATAATTGCCACAAAAGCAAAAGCACCTAGAACCATAGTCATGTAGTTCACCGCGCTGGAAAGTGCCCTGGCCATATCACTGAAGTATTCAGCGCTTAATGTAAAGTCATCATGGTTGAGAATAATTTGGGCATCGATAATTGCTTCAGCACTCTTTCCTGGAAGAGACTTGACAAATACATTGCCGTAAATGGGCATGTTATCATCGCTGAATTCAGCACTTCGATTACGGCTGCCTTTAGGAATAATCATTGTCGTTTCTTGGAAGAAGAGTTGGAGCAGCGGATCAAGGGGCTCGTATACGCCAATAACTTCAAAGGTTACATAGTCATCGCGGAAGTCAGACTCAATGTCGATTGTTTTTCCAACCGCAGATTCATCTGGAAACAGCTGCTTGCTGATTTCGGTTGAGATTAGCGCTACCGGATTTTTTTGCTCCTCATCCTGCCGAGTGAAACCGTATCCTTCCACAATATTTAGGTCAAGGGCAGAGATGGCATCTGCACTTGTTTCAGTTAGACCTCTTAATTGATACTCCAAACCATGTGCTTTTAAGCGGACCTGCCAGATATTGTCCAAGGTGAATATCGCTTCAACATTTTCACTTTCCTGCTGCAGGCGTGCTAAGTCTTCAGCATAGAAGTATCCAATTTCCCCAAGGAAGTAATCGCCTACCTGTGTTTCCTTCTGCAGATAAATCTGCATTAGATTTTCCCCAAAGCGATTAAGCACCCGATCAATTCGACCGTGAGCTTGAAAATTCATCGTTAAAATTGTAGCTACGATCCAAACCCCTAAAGCAATTTGGAGAATTGTCAGCAGCGACCTCAGGGGTCGTTTTTTTATCAGTCGCATCGTGAACACTAATGATTCTGTCATTTTTCCACCTCCATTGGCACCGAGCTAGTCATTTCTCAGGGCATCCACCGGATTGATCAGAGAAGCTTGGTAAGCGGGGTAGACTCCAAACAGCAGACTGACCAAGAGACCTAAGCCAAATCCGGATGCGGCACTAATTAAGTCTAAAGAGATATCTGTATAAAGAAGTTTGGATAAAAGCTTCAGCAGTCCATAGGTAAAGCAGATTCCGGTTACTGCTCCCAACAAACCGAGCACCACTGCTTCCAAGAGAAACTGGCTGAAGACACCCCGCTTGCTAGACCCTAGTGCCATAGACAAGCCAACCGATTTTGTGCGGCGAAGAACTCTAGCAAGCATCAGATTCAAAATGTTAATTACCGCAATAACTAAACCAAGGGATGCAAAAATAGCGATGATAATATAGATACTGTTGCTGGTATTGAGCTCGCTTACAGAGATGTAACTACTGGAGACGACTGCTAAATCGCCATAACGTTGTTCAATTTCAGCGTTAATAATTTCCGATGCCCAAGCTAGGTCAACTCCATAATCCACTCCGATGATAAATGAATCAAGCAATATTTCTTGATCACTGTAAAGGGATCTAACATGGGGAATGGCGGTGTACGGTGCATAGGCGTAGTACTGATTTTCCCCAAAAAAGACATGCTCTTCCTGTTCTTCGGTGAACGGGGCTAAAACCCCGATTACCGTAAACTCCATTTGCTGTTCGATGTTAGAGAAAAGTTCTACAGGGATTCTCTGACCGATTGGATCCGTATCTCCAAACAGCCTCTCGGCAAGCTTATAGCTGAGAACAAGTACTTCACTACCGTTAATTAGATCATCATCAAAAAATAAGTTACCCTGTGCAATTTCATACTGTTTAAAATCAAAATACTCAGGAGTTGTACCGGTAATATAAATTGAGTCGTACTGTTCGTACAGCTGATCAAACCTAGTGAAGCTCTCAACTTTTTCTACAACAGGCTGCTCACCGCCATCTGCTTCGAGCTCCTCCTCGTGATTTACCTCAATTGTAACTGCTGTTCCTGTTGGAGCCACTGCTCCTTGAGAAAAACGAACGTAAGCTCCGCCAGAGCTCGGCACCAATGATTCATATTGACCCAAAGGTGCTTCTGATTCATCCTGCGTTTTGGGCAGCAATCGGGTAGGAAAAGAATAAGTTTGCTCAACAAATACATGCATCCCCTCGGGCAGTGCGTCCTGTAGAACTTTTAATTCATTTAAAGGCACTTGGAGCGGTTCAGTCGGCCTTTCCTGCACAACCTGCAGTACTGGTTCGCGACCGCTGGAAGAGTGGAAGTGGGCCGCGCTGTATACCCGAAACGTCCGCATCCACTCGCTGCTTTCTGGAGCCCGCAGTTGAGCTCTGGCACTGCCAATCAGGGCAATGATAGAAACAATAACAGCTATTCCTAATCCTACTGCAAAGATGATTAAAACAGATTCAAATAAACGTTTTCTGCAGTGGCGCAGCGACCACCGCAGCTGTCCAATCAAGCCCATGCTAACCCTCCTCATTGACTAGTTCTGCAAGTAAAGTGTTTAAATCATATCCACACAGGTTCATCAACTGCATTACTGCAATTAATTGATCGTATTGGTTGTGGATCAAGTTAGTCTGCAGTCGGACTAATTCTAACTGATCCTCAGTGAGCTGTAATTCAGTTGCTAGGCCCACATCCAGGTGTTTGCGGCTGATTTCTAAATCTTGATGGGCTGCCGCCAAATCGTCTTCAAGCTGCTGCCGTTGAGCAGTAAGCAGCTCTAATTTCTGGACAAGCTGCACTACCTGATCAGCAGTGTTTTTCTCTATTTCTGCTAAGCGCAGTTGGGCTTGTGCCAATTTTAGCTCATTTTTTTCTTTCTGCAGAGAGGGCGGATAAAGACTTTTATTGGCCGTTACTACAACTGACCAAGTGGGAGATTGCTTGAAGTCGATATCCCACCATAAGTCTGCTGTTCCAATCACAGACCATCCTGCAGATGCCTCGACTGCACTTAACTCATTCTCAGCTCTTTCCACCGCAGCAAGGGCTTGACTCCTCTGATCGCTGGCAGCTAGTGCGAGATCAATTAACTGCTGCTGATCATGCTCAAGCTGGTATTCTTTTGGATTAATCACCGGAAGGTAATTAATCCCCGCGGTATTCAGCAGATTATTGAGCTCGATATTTTGCTGTTTTATACTCATTTTATAATCGGAGATTTTAGTCTCCGTATCATACAGCTGCTGTTTAAGCTGCTGTATTTGTGCTGTCTGTTCTTTAATCACTGCCGCCCGGTGAACTTCCTCAAGGTATGCCAACCGCATTTCTTCTAAAGCAAAGTAATTGATTTGTTTATTCAATGAAACCAATGTTCCTGCGACCGAGAGGATCAGTTCGTTAGTCAGCGTAATCAGTGGATCCCGAGGGGATTGCTGTTCCACTGAGTCCGGTTTAAAGAAATCATAATCTAATGTGACGCCCACTTTGGACTTTGCTTCGAACTCAAATTTGTGCGTTTGGACATCCAATATTCCTTTCAGAGTTGTGTGGTCACCAAGGGGAATGTTGATTGTTACGTTTCCCTTAGCAGGATTGATACTGCCGTCCCGAGCTTCGATTGGAACAGCGGAAAAATTAACAGTGGGTGTCTTGTCGGTCAGCTGCTGTTCCCTGGATGTAAGCTCGTGTTCCCAAAGCGCTAATTGATATCCTAGATTTTGAGCAACTGCTAAATCAACAGCTTCCTTCAGGGAAATAGGAATAGGTTCTGCAGATGCCGGGGAAGCGAATGCTGTAACCAAAACTACCAGCACTAACCAAAACACTGGTTTATGCTTCATTCCCGGCACCTCCGGATGAAATCGGCTCCAAACCGATATTGATCAAAAATTGATCCCGCAGTTGACTGTAGTTCCACAATGCCTGCGTATAAGCATCTTCCGCTTGAGCCAATTTCTCCTGCTGGGCAACAACAGCCTGATTGCTGATTACTCCAGCAGCATATTTAGTTTCTTCCGCTTGAAGAATTTGCTGTTCTAAGTACAGCTCCCGTTCTTTGGTGCGGACATTTTCAGCTGCATTTTTGATCTGATAGTATTCACTGCGAATTTTAAAATACAGATTTGTTTCAGCCTGCATCAAGCGAACTTCTGCTTTTTTCTGTTCTGCCAATGCTTTTTCTAACTCAACCCGAGGGGTAAACTCATTATCCGCGGCATTAACTGCATCCACTGCTTTGGTAAGAGCTTCTTTTGCTGTCTTAATCGTCTGGTCATGGTTTAAAGCCAGCTGATAAGCTTGTTCCAACTTAAGTTCAAAGGGAACAAAATCCACATTGATTTGATCTGTAAGGATTACTTGAATCGCCAAGTTCAGCCCTAATGTATTGTTAAACTCCAGATATTTAGTTTCTAAAGTGATTAAAGCATTTTGATAGGCGTTTTCTGCATTCAGCAGACTGTTTTTTGATCGCTGCAGATCTAGTGTTGAAATAACTCCGGCGTCGAACTTAGCCTGATCAATTGCCAATTGTGTTTTAGCTCGGTTAAGGGCTTTTTCTTGATTTGCTGCGCTTGCTTCCTGCTGGAGCAGCTCATAATACGCGGTTCTAACTTTAGTGGTTAGGTCCTGTTTGGCATTAGCGTATTTCTGCTCCAGCTCTTCTAGTTTTGTTTGAGCTGATTCGATCATTTCCGCGTCATCAATTATTAAAGCACGATTCAGTTCTTTTTGGGCCTCTTCAAGATCAATTTTAATTAAATGTAAATCGAGGTTATGATCTAATGCCTGGGTAATAGCTTGTTCAAGGCTCAGCTCCAATACAGCTGGATCAGCAGCAGCTGCTGCTGCTAGGATTGCCCACAGCACAACTACTCCAAACAGATTCAAACACTTTTTCATGAACTAGACCTCCTTTGGGCAGGCTCGGCTGAAGGTTTTAACGCTTCGTCAGAAATGATTTTTCCATCCTGCAGCTTCACCAATCTTTTCCCGTACAGGCTGATACTAGGGTCGTGAGTCACGATAACAATGGTGGTTCCCTGTTCATTAAGTTCGCACAAAAGCTCCATGATTTCTTTCCCCTGATCGGTAGCCAAATTACCAGTAGGTTCGTCTGCAAGAAGCAGGGTAGGATTATTGGCTAAAGCTCTGGCAATGGCAACACGCTGCTGTTCACCACCGGACAGCTGATTGGGAAAATGTTTGAGGCGGTGGGACATGCCTACCATTTGCAGTAATTCCTCCGCCCGCTTAATCCGCTCTGCCTTTGGCTTTTTAGCATAGGCTAACGGGACCATCACATTTTCTAAGGCATTGAGCTCAGGGAACAGGTTGTAGCTTTGAAAGATAAAGCCAAAGTGGCGGTTGCGGATCCGTGCTAGCTCCCGGTCGCTCAGATCAGTGATATCTACATCTTCTAATAAATAGGTACCAAAAGTTGGCTGATCCAACACACCCAAGATATTCAAAAGTGTTGATTTCCCGGAACCAGATGGACCCATAACTGAAATAAACTCACCGCGCTCTATGGCTAAGGTTACGTCATCTAAGGCATTGATTTCTATTTCTCCCATGTAGTACTGCTTTGTGATATTCTGCAGCTTAATCATAATGCTCGGCCTCCTTCAGGCAGAATTTCAATTGCTTCCAGATGGCGGAACTGATCATAGGAGCTGGTAATCACTTTTTCTCCAACTTCAAGCCCGCTTAAAACTTGGATGTTATTGCCTTGAATCAATCCAAACTGGACATCCCGCTGTACTGCTCGGTCTCCTTCGATTACGTACACAAAAAGCTGCTGACCGCTGGTGAGGTATGCTCCTCTTGGCAGATACATACTGCTGCGGTAAATTCCCAAATGAATATTTGCTGTTACATTGCTGTACGGCCTAAACTCGGCAGCCTTATCCTGGAATTCGAGATGGACATCGACTAGTGCACCATCCTGGCTCTGGTGAGCTTGAGGTGCAATATAGCTGACTACCGCGGGGTAAGATGTTTGACCTACTGTGATTTCAGCCGGAGTTCCCACAGTAAAACGTTCTGCTTGGGCTACACTCACACTGCTCTTAATAAACTGAGTTGTTAAATCAGCAATCGAAATTAGTTTATCAGCTTCTTTCACGTCAGTGCCTGGCTTAGTATTGATGGCAAGTACGCGGCCGCTGATTGGAGCTCTGACTGTAAGACTGTTGATTTTTTCTGTTACAGACTGCAGTTCGGCCTGCGCATCCGCTAGATTCTTTTGTGCCTGCTCTAAGGCATTTTCATGGGTGCGGAGCAGTTTAGTTAAGTCTCGTTCTGCTGTCAGCAGCGCCTGTTTGGCAGCGGCAGCTTCTTGCTCTGCTTTTTCCAGCTCAACGCGGGCTATTACCCCAAAGTCATACAATTTTCTCTGGAGTTGAAGGTTAGCCTGCTTGGCAGCAAGGTCCTGTTCTGCTTTGGCTATTTTATCCTGAGCGGTGATCAGTTCGTAGGCTTGATCGTCCGTTAACTGCTCCAGCGCTTTTTCGGCAGCGTCTAGATCAGCAGCGGCTTTAATCTGAGCGTCGTGAAGGCTTGGTGAGTGCAGTTGCATTAACAGGTCACCTGCAGCAACATCATCGCCTTCATTAACCAAAATTTCAGTTACCGCTGCGGCAGCTTCAGCTTTAATTTCAACAATCGTTTTAGGGGTAATGGTTCCGCTGGCAGAGATCCGATCGATAAAATCCATGGTTCCTACTTCGGCAAAAGTGTAAAAATTAAGGACAAATTTCTCTTCTTTTGGGAAAAAATAGCTATAAGCAGTCAGGACAATAACCGCCATAATTAATACAGTAAATGCGAATAGTCCTAAATTTTTGGTTCCACCAGTCCGTCTTTTGCGTTTTTTTGGCTTGTTGACAATAATTGACTCTCTTGATTCGGGCACATTTTTCCTCCTCCCGTGCTTTTAGTGGTGTTGCAGGGAATAAATAGAACTGTGGTGAACTATTAAACTACAGTGGTCGATCTGTTAATAAATTCATCCGACCGCAGGCTGTTTTGGAGGTTGGCATCCCCTTTCTAGACAGTAGTTAGCAATTTTGCGCTGTTTTCCTGCTAAAACTCCAATTTTCTTGGACATTATTCACTGCATTGAGCATGAGCCAAGCTCGCCAGCGAATATACTAAAGACAGCAGGAAAAAGGAGGATGCCTAATGTCCCGCAAGCGGAGATTCTTCTGGGTGACAATAACCAGGCAGTATCTGATAGCGTTTTGTCTGCTGGTGCTCTTGCTCTATGTGCTTACATTGCCAGAAAGCTATCATTTGGCGGTTCTATCGACTGCTGTAGTTTCGACACCAGTTAAGTACGATGTGATTATTGATCCGGGGCATGGAGGAATAGATTCGGGCGGTATTGGTGCTGGGGACATTTATGAAAAGGATATTGTACTGGATATTGCCTTGAAAATGAGGGATTTTTTGGAAGAACGGGGACTGAAGGTTGGATTGACCCGCAGTGATGATTCAGATGTAACCCATTTGGCGAACATTAGAGGAACTAGGCATCAGCGGGACTTAAATGGGCGTTTTCTGGCTATGCATGAGGGCAGTATTGGGATCAGCATCCATGCTAATGTTACTAAGGATCCAAAGGAAAAAGGTGCCATCGTTTTTTATATGCGTGACTCTTATATTGATCAGATCTACGCGAAGACTGTTTTTGAGGAACTGGAAAAGGTACAGGTATTAAACCACCCGGAACCGATTCCCCGGGGAAATCTGCTGCTGTTAAAAGCAAAGCCTCCGGTTTTACTAGTGGAAGTGGGTTTTTTGTCCAATCAGGAGGATCTGAATAAGCTGGTAAACCCAGGGTTCCGGCAAGTTTTAGCGGAGGCTATTGGTCAAGGCGTTTTAAATTTTCATAATTTCTATCGCTTAGAGCAGTCAGAATAGGCTGCGGCAATTTCAGTTACAATTTGATTCAAGTCAGGAATGATTTGCATAAGGAAAGTTTTAAAATCAGCTGGAGCACTATCATCCGCTTGATCAGAAATTGCCCGGATGATTGTATATGGAATCTGATTTAAATGGGCTGTATGGGCAATGGCAGCTCCTTCCATTTCAGCGCAAAGCGCGTTAAAAGTTTTATGGAGATACTCTTTCCGTTCTGCGCTGGAAATGAACTGATCACCGCTTGCTATTACACCGAGATGGGTGCGCTGCCTGCCTACAACTTTATGAGCCGCGTGGACAGCTGCTGTCTTCAGCTGATTATCCGCAGCAAAACAGGTTTCCTGAAAACCTGGGACCATGCCCGGTTCATAGCCGAATACTGTAGCATCAAAATCGTGATGAACAGCGCAGTCTGCAATCACTACATCGCCAATCTTGACTTGAGGGTCAACACCACCCGCAACACCTGTGTTGATCACAGCGTCCACCTGAAAATGATCAATTAAAATTTGGGTGCACACAGCAGCATTAACTTTACCAACACCGCATCTGACAACTATTACCGGCTGGCTGCCGAGTTTGCCCTGATGAAAAATAAGTCCAGCAATAGTGGTTGCGGTCCGGTCTTCAAGTTTAGCGATCAATCCTTCAACCTCTTCGGTCATTGCACCGATAATACCGATAGCCATTGTTCATCATCTCCAATATATGGTATAGTAGCAGTATTAGCTATGTATTAGTTTATCAATATCGCTAGCCCAGTTCAACTAGTCTAGAGCAAAGGAGTTGAAAGCTGTGAAGCAGTTATCTTTTGATTACAGCAATGCCCTATCATTTTTTAGTGAGCATGAATTGGACAACCTTGCTGAAGAAGTCATGCTGGCTCACAAACGCCTGCATGAAAAGACCGGTGCCGGCAGTGACTTTCTTGGCTGGGTTGATCTGCCTACAGCTTATGATCGAGAAGAGTATCAGCGAATTAAGCAGGCGGCAGCCAAAATTCGTTCTGACTCTGAAGTGTTCCTGGTAATTGGTATCGGCGGATCGTACTTAGGAGCTAGAGCCGCTATCGAGATGCTCAACAACGGATTTTACAATCTTCTGCCTGATCACAAGCGGGGTGGTCCCCAGATCTTTTTTGTTGGACACAATCTCAGCGGCACTTACTTAGCTGAACTAATGCAGTTGATTGAGGGTAAGGAAGTTTCAATTAACGTAATTTCAAAGTCAGGTACTACTACTGAACCGGCTTTGGCCTTTCGCATTCTGCGGGAACATTTAGAGAAGCGATATGGCGGTGACGAAGCTGCTAGGCGCATCTATGTCACTACCGACCAGGAGAAAGGAGCACTTAAAGCGCTGGCTGACCGCAAAGGTTACCAAACTTTTGTTATTCCTGATGATGTAGGAGGACGTTACTCAGTCCTAACAGCAGTAGGTTTACTGCCGATTGCGGTTGCTGGTATTGATACTGATGCGATGTTGGCAGGGGCAGCCCAAGCTCAGGAGTGGTACTCAGTTCCCCAGTTAAGAGAAAATCCGGCTTATCAGTATGCTGCGGTGCGCAATATTCTCTACCGCAAAGGCAGAACTATGGAAATTATGGTCAATTATGAGCCGAAAATGCATTTCTTTACCGAATGGTGGAAACAACTGTTTGGTGAGAGCGAAGGTAAGGATCACAAGGGGATTTTCCCTGCTGGTGTAGATTTTTCTACTGATCTGCATTCCCTGGGTCAATATATTCAAGAAGGCCTGCGCAATCTTTTTGAGACAGTGCTGGTTGTGGAAAAACCTGAAACAGACATTACTATCAGCAGCGATCCCGATAACGTTGATGGCTTAAACTTCCTTGCAGGAAAAACATTTGATTTTGTCAACAAACAGGCTTTCAAAGGTACAGTTCTCGCTCATGTAGACGGAGGAGTTCCGAACTTGGTAGTGTCAATTCCAGAGGTTACACCAGCGTATTTTGGTGCGTTAGTATATTTCTTTGAAAAAGCCTGCGGTATCAGTGGATACCTGCTGGGAGTCAATCCTTTTGATCAGCCTGGTGTGGAAGCTTATAAGCAGAATATGTTTGCTCTATTAGGTAAACCTGGTTTCGAAGAGCGTCTAGAGTTGTTAAAAGCAAAAATGAAGTAAAGCTCCCTTGGCGGAGCTTTACTGCTCTAAGCATAGCAACGGCAGAGCTTAAGTATACTGGAACGAGGAGATTAAAGAGAGGCGGTGATTTTGATGAAGCGGAAGGGCTTATGGATTTTATTTATAATTGGATTAGTGTGGTTGAGTTCGATGCCAGCTTTGGCTGAGGTGAAGGTAGTAACTACATTCTCCGTTCTAGCAGATTTGGCTGCGCAGGTAGGTGGAGACTTAGTTGTAGTGGAATCCATAATTCCCCCAGGAAGTGATCCTCATCATTGGGAACCCACGCCAAGAGAAGCCCGAATGATAGCTGGTGCTGATGTAGTCTTCTGCAATGGATTAGGACTGGACGTATGGCTTGATCGTTTAATTGCGAATGCTGCAGCTAAAGTTCCTGTTATTACCTTATCCGATGGGCTGCAAGCTCTGTCTTATCAACATCAAAGTAACCATGACCATCTGCATGATAATGGCGATAGTGATCCCCATATGTGGTTGGATGTGGCTTATGCTATGGATTATGTTAAGCGGATTGCAGAAGTCTACAGTCAGATTGATACAGCAAATGCGGCATATTATCAATCGCGGGCAGAATCGTATTTACAGCAATTAAGGGAATTGGACAACTGGCTGCTGGAAGTGGTTGCTCAGATTCCTGAAGATAATCGAAAGATCATTACCTATCACAACAGTTTTTCCTATTTTGCCCAGCGCTATGGCTTAAGTGTAGAAGCGTATCTCGTGTTAAACCCAGACCGAGAGCCCAGCGTAAAAGATATGATGCAGTTAACGCAGCTGCTGGCTGCTCATCCCCGCCGAGTGATGTTCATAGAGCCGCAGGCGAGTACGGGAGGACGGTATGCTGAGGCAGCAGTTTATGAGGTTGGGGGACGGATATATACTCTTTATACTGATACTTTGACTGAGGCGGTACCTAATTATATTGAAATGATGCGGTGGAATGGAAATACCTTGTTGGAGGCGCTGAAGTGAGTTACGCGGTTGATGTGCGGGAATTAACAGTTGCATATGATGAACGGATAGTATTAGATCAGATCTCTTGGCAGGTAAAAGCTGGGTCGCTGGCAGCTGTGATCGGACCTAACGGTGGAGGTAAATCAACTTTACTAAAAAGCTTACTGCATTTAATTAAACCTGTTTCCGGAAAAATCCGCATTTTTGGTCAGGAACCGAGGCAAGCTCGGCATCAAATTGCTTACTTATCCCAGGCGGAAGAGGTTGATTGGGACTTTCCCATCAGCTGTTTCGATGTAGTACTTCAGGGCAGGTTGGTGCGGTTAAAGTGGTGGCAGCGCCCTGGAAGGGAGGACCGGGAGGCTGCCATGGAAAGCCTAAGAATTGTGGGGATGGAAGCTTTTGCTAAGCGTCCGATTGGTAGTCTTTCTGGTGGGCAAAAACAGCGAGTATTTATTGCCAGGGCTCTAGCGCAGCAGGCTAAATTGATAATTTTAGATGAACCAGCCGCAGCACTTGACGCTCCAGCTCAGCATCAGCTTTTGGACTTGTTTATTGAACTTAAGGATTTAGGCCATACAGTGGTGATTGCCACTCATGATTTAAACTGTTTAGCGGCTGGATTTGATAGTGTTTTGGGATTAAATACAAGGGTTGTTTTGTTTGGATCTCCTGTAGAGGTGTTGGATGGAGACACCCTGACAAAGTTATTTGCTAAACACTTTCCGATTATTGGACCGAGAGGCGAGGTGGCAATGCATGAATTTCCAGTGGATAACTGAGCCTTTTCAATTTGCCTTCATGACCAGAGCCTTCATCGGGACCTCTTTAATAGCCATTTTAGCTGCAATAATCGGGGTATTTATTGTCCTGAAAGGTTTGGCATTTATCGGCGATGCGGTTGCTCATACAGCGTTTACAGGGCTGGCCACAGCGCTCTATTTCGGATGGCCTCTCCATTTGGGTGCGTTTTTGCTGGCGTTTGTTACAGCTGTTGGGATCACCTTCCTGAATCGAGCGGCAAAAGTTCGCCACGACACCGCGTTGGCGATCCTCTTTACCGGGGTGTTTGCTGTTGGCGTGATCATTATGGCGCGAATGCCGAATTTTGCTGGGGATTTGTCAGCTCTTTTGTTAGGTTCTGTGCTGGGAATTCGCATCCAGGAGCTGTATATGATTGGGACAACAGCTGTTGTAATTATTGCGTTAGTCTGGCTTGTTTTTCACCACCTGGTCTTTGCAGTGTTCGATCCAGTGGGAGCTGAGGCCGCGGGTCTGCCGGTAATGGGTCTGCAGCTGCTGTTGATGCTGATGCTGAGTGCTGCTGTAGTAGTATCGATCCAGGCAGTGGGTGTGATTCTTGTGATGGCACTGCTGATAACACCGGCAGCTACTGCTGGAATTTTCACCAAGAATATTGTAAAAATGATGTTGCTTGCTGGTGGACTTGGCCTAGCTGCGGCTTGGACCGGCTTATATCTATCTTATTATTTTTCTCTGCCGCCGGGTGCGGTAATTGTTATTATCACAACGGGTGAATTTGCGATTGCTCAGCTGCTCCAGCAGATAAGGACTAGAATTTTAAGGAAGGTTATAACCAGTGAGGTCTGATTTGGACGAAGTTGTATTAGCCAGCGAACACGGATTGATGATTAAAGAAATAATTTATGGCAGATTAGGTTTGAGTCGCGGACTGCTCAGACGCATGAAAAATGGAGGAAAAGTTTGTCTAAATGGTAAACCTGCTTTTATCACTCAAAGAGTGAAAGCGGGCGATCGGATTTCGATATATTTTGCCGATTCAGCCACCAAAATTGTACCCCAGCCAATGAAGTTGGATATTGTTTACGAAGATGATAGTCTGCTGATTATCAATAAAGCACCACATATAGCGGTACATCCTACTCGCACTTACCCTGATGGGACTTTAGCCAATGGGGTTGCCTATCATTGGCAAAAACAAGGTGCAGCTCGCAAAGTCAGACTGCTGCATCGATTAGATCGGGAAACATCTGGATTGATTCTGATAGCGAAAGAACCTTATGCTTATCATCGCCTGGTGCAGCAGCTGCGCACCAGACAGCTGCGCCGCAAATATCTAGCTGTGGTTCAAGGGAGACCGGAAGCAAAAGTGGGAACTATCGATCAGCCAATTGGTCGGGACCTAAATCCGGAAGGACATGCCTTAAAGCGAACTGTGACTGCCACAGGCAAATCAGCCCGCACCTTTTATCGGGTCATAAAAGAATATCCTTTAGTTTCGCTTTTAGAGTTGGAACTGGTGACTGGGAGAACTCATCAAATTCGGGTTCATCTCAAATGGATGGGGCATCCCATTGTCGGAGATGAGATGTATGGTCAAGCAAGCATGTTGATCGATCGGCAAGCCCTCCATGCTTGGTCGTTGGAGTTTACCCATCCCCGTTCTGGGCAGCAATTAAAGGTTAAAGCTCCAATTCCACCGGATATAAAAGCCATTTTAAGCCAGCAATTACAGCAATTTCAATAATTATGGATAATAGTATTTTATGGGGGTAACAGGAAATAGAATATTCAGTGCGAATATAGTATAGTAAAAGGCAAAATTTTAGGAGGGGTAGCATGAAAAAAGCAGTATTCGTCGCAGTAGTGTTCATTTTAACTCTAGCGATGCCAGCGGCTGCATTCGAACTGTCTGGTGAGTTATGGTCTGTTTCAGAACAGGAGTTTATTCCTTCGGAACAGATATCCAATGTCTACAAGGTGGATTTAACTTTAGTTCAGGTTGGACCAGTTCGGTTAATGGGCAGCGGAGAATATGGCGGTAAAATTAATCAAATTACTGATTTTATCGATTTAATTCGGGATGATCTGGATCATGATCAGCTTGCAGAATTAGAAGATTTCTATCTTCTTGGTGGTGTAGATGGCAAGGTAAGAGTTGACTGGCCTGTACTAAGCCAGGTTGATGTGATTACCTCTGTGGGTTACCGTGTTTTAGGAAATATCAGCAAGATAGATTCTGCTATAGACAGCGGTTTGTACGGAGGTATTTCCTACAGTGCTGGACTTGGGATTGACCTTGCACCGGGACTGAAACTCTCAGGGACTTATGAGTACGGACCGAATGTTAAAACCTTGTTAGGTGAGGAAGACCAGGGCAGTATCCAGGGTATCGATGTTAATATTGAGTACCAGATTCCGCTGGTTTTAGCCAAAGCAGGATACCGCTCGCAGGTTTTAGATTTAGATGCAGCTAAAGGTTATCGTATCAGTGGATTTTATGTCGGTGCAGGAATTCATTTCTAGAAAAACCGGAGGCAAGACCTCCGGTTTTTTTAGTATATTGGTTGAGCAGAAAAGCTGCTAACCTTCCAAGTTTGGCCGTCGTGGTAATACGTGAAGACTAGCTTTAATCTCTCGCCGTTGTGCATCCGTCCCAGAATGACTAGTTCGCTTTGTTCAGCACACACTGCAGCAGTGTCCAATTCGATTTTGGTATGGATCGACTGGAGAAAGCGTACGACTGGCAGCTTAGGGTAGGTAATGTGGTGATCTAACCAAATCAGATCTAGTTCTTTTACGGCGCTGCGGAGTTGCTCTATCCAGAATAAGAATTCGGTATCTTCAAGCTGCGATTCAAATTGATATTCCGCCGGAATTTGAGACCAGGAAGCTAAATACCATTTATCCTCTCGATTAAGCCACAAGCTGTGTACTTGTGAAGTCAAAACCTGCTCTACATACAGCTGAGCGTAAATGGCGATCTCTGCTTCGACAGGTTTAAAGTCTACGACTTGAGTTGAAACTTTAGTGATTGTATCAGGTCTCATAATTAGGTAATTTATGAACTGATTACGACTGGGAAAATCTTCGTGAATAAACACTTCAAGTGCTTCTCGGTTGCGTTCAGATACAGCCTCGTCAAACTGAGCGAATGTTGTGGCCAGGTCATTTGGGATAGTGTCCTGGTCTATTGGCGCTGCCTCGGCAATTTCTTCAGGCATCACTTCATGAATTTCCTCATGAACTCTTTCGGGATCCTCCACCATGATTTCAGTGTTCGGCTGTTCTTCAAGGTCGCCTTCTGTGTCCGTAAACCAGATGATTGGATAGTCCTTGCCTTCTATAAACCAGTTGTACGTTGAAAAAGTTGATTCCCACATTTCAATTAGTTCCCCATTCAATTTAGGAACATAATCTCCAGATAGGGTAATCTTTATTTGGTAATCTCTGGCCAGCAGCTGTTCACTTTTAGGATACCACATTGAATTTTGATCGAGAGCTTCTAGTTGGTAGTCTGGCATAAATCCTTCGTAGCTTAATTCTAAAACCTGCACGGCATTATCAGGTTGAAACAGCACTGTTATTACTGACTTGCCACCTGTTCGGGATATTTCATATCCGGTAAGGGAAGGAATCCACAGTGCGGTTATATGGGCTTGGGGAAACAGCGTGAAATTTACTTGTTCCAGCCCGGCTGGGATGGGAATCTGAGTTTTGACACGGATAAAGCCCTGTTCAGGTATAAAAAAGACTTCTGTGATCTCTGCTTCTGCAAAGACGCTGAAAGGAAAGAGCAAAATCATTATTAGAGCTAAGATACAGCCTGCTTGTTTCACCAAAAATCCTCCTTTGCCTTATTATAACATTTCTGTGGTAAATGCTTTAATCCTCCAAGTATACTTGTTGTAAATTTACATCGAACTTGGTATAATAACGTTGTGCACAAAAGTGTGTACAAAAGTGAGGGAGGTTAATCATGCACCCATATATTGATTGTGTAAATCCCCATCTAGGAGACTTGTTGACTAAAATCAGATTAGATAAACGTTACGTAAGAGGTGAAGGCTGTTACCTGTACGATGATGAGGGCACTACATACCTTGATTTGATTGCTGCTTATGGTGCACTGCCCTTCGGTTTTAATCCTCCGGAAATTTGGGAAGCAATTCGCCAAGTTGAGGATTCCATGGAACCAAGTTTTGTTCAGCCTTCTTTATTGACGCCAGCTGGAGAATTGGCTGAAAAACTGCTGGCAATTGCGCCTCCAGGCATGGCGAGAGTAACTTTTGCTAACAGCGGAGCGGAGGCTGTGGAGGCAGCAATCAAACTCGCACGGTCAAAAACTGGTAAAAAGGGCATTGTTGCAACTACCAACAGCTTTCACGGTAAAACTCTTGGAGCGCTCTCTGCTACCGGGAATACCAGTTACCAGAAAGCTTTTGGTGCTCCTGTAGAGGGATTCCGCTTTGTACCTTATGGCGATAGCGAGAGTTTGGAGCAGTTATTGGCTGCTGAGGCTGATCAAATTGCAGCTGTGATCCTTGAGCCGATTCAGGGTGAAGGGGGAATTGTCGAGCCTCCTGCAGGGTATTTAGCTAAGGTAAGAGCACTCTGCACCCAATATGATGTTCTGTTGATCTTCGATGAGATCCAGACTGGGTTAGGTCGGACTGGGGTCATGTTTGCGGGCGAAGCGGAAGGTGTTACTTGTGATTTAATGACCCTTGCCAAAGCTCTTGGAGGCGGTCTGTTTCCTATTGGAGCTGTGCTCTGTACAGATGAAGTGTATACTGAAGAATTTGCGATGAAACATTCTTCTACTTTTGCCGGCAATACTATAGCGTGCCGGGTTGGAGCGAAGGTTGTAGATCTGCTTACCGAAAACGATCAGTACTTAGTGAAAGAAGCTGCTCGCAAGGGTAATATTTTGAAAGCTGGTTTAGAGCAGATTCAAGCCAAATATCCAGATATCATCAAAGGCGTACGGGGCCGGGGCTTGATGTTGGGGCTTGATTTTGGTAATACCCGTGATCCGTATCCCAATAGTTTAATTGGAATCATGGCCGAACAGAAGGTGCTCACTCCAATTATTGCCAGCCATTTGCTTAATGTTGGAAAAGTGAGGGTAGCACCTACATTAAACGGCGCCAGTGTGATTAGAATTGAGCCACCTTTGGTCATCAGTGATGAGCAGATCGCTTTAGCCCTAGAAGCAATTGAAGGAACAGTGAAGGTATTAGCTCAACGGAATACTGCTGCTTTAACCGCACATCTGCTTCCAGTAGATCTAGATTTAGATTACCGATCAGAGCAGGCCGATGTAGTTCAGCCTGCGGCTGCACCGAAAGGTGATCTAGATGAAGGTAGATTTGCGTTTCTAGTTCATCCGCTGAATATGAAAAACTACTCCGATTATGATCGCAGCCTGGAAGCGTTTACTGAGGAGCAGCTGAACGAACTTGCCAGCCGCTGGACAGATATGCTGGAGCCGTATGTAATTTCAAGTGCTCGGATTACCTCAGTAACAGGGAAAAGTGCCTATGGTGATTTTATTGTTGTTCCCTATACAGCTGCTGAACTTCAGCAGATGCCTCGTGAAACAGCTGAGGCGAAAATCTTAGCAGCGGTTGAGTTAGCAGTCGAGCGGGGAGCAAAAATAGTAGGATTAGGCGCCTATACATCGGTTGTCACTGGTGGAGGTCGCTCCCTCTTAGGAAAGGTTTCGGTACCACTGACAACAGGAAATAGTTTTACTGTTCTCTCTGGGGTCGATGCTCTAACCATTGGCGGTTCTAAACTAGGAATCGAGTTAAACCATGCAACAGCAGCCATTGTCGGAGCGGGCGGTGCTATTGGGAAAGCTTCTGCTGTGCTCCTGGCAGAACAGGTGGCACACCTAATCTTAATTGGCAATCCGGCACGACCAGAAAAAAGCCGTTTTCGAATGCTGAAGGTTATGGCAGAAATGTATCGCTATCTGCGGGAACAAAAACTGAATGGGCGGGAGTTTGTGCCAAACAGTATTGGAGCCAAGGTGAATGCTCTGGAGGATCTTCCTGAACTTGACGGCTCGCTTAGAGAATGGATGGATTACTGTGAACAGCAGCTGGAGGATTCTAACTGTCCGATTCGGATCACGGTTGATCTGCGTTCTCATCTGCCTGCAGCAGATCTTGTACTGGCAGCAACAAGCAGCACAGAGGCATTAATCACCCCCGATATTATTAAGCCAGGTGCGCTAATCTGCGATATGTCGCGTCCGGTTAATGTCAGCCCAGATGTTTTGGAACAGCGTCAGGATGTGCTGGTGATTGATGGTGGAGTTATTGAACTTCCGGGAAGACCTGACCTAGGTTGGAATTTCGGTTTTGACAGAGGCCAGGCCTATGCATGTATGTCTGAAACAATAATGCTTGCGTTAGATCATAACTATACTAATACCAGTATTGGTGCGGATCTAAATATAGAATATATGAATCAGCTGAGAGAATGTGCCAAAAGACATGGTTTTAAGCTGGCGGGTTTTCGCAGCTTTGATTTGCCGCTGCCTGGTTATGTGTGGGATCAAGTAGTGGCGGCACGCGAACAGTTGTTGGTAGGAGGACAAGGGGCCTAGTTGGAGCGGTCACAACAGTACCTGAGAACCTGTGTCGATGCTGCACAGGTTCTATTTGTTTTTAGTTAGAATATAAATTAGACAAACAAATGATCTTGACCAGGGTGGTGGAGTGCGTGCATCGAGTTGTGGTGGCTGGTGGGACCGGTCGCACCGGAAAAGCAGTGGTGCGGTATTTGGCCAACTGTGAGGAGATAGAGGTTGTGGGTGTAGTCAGCAGGATGTACGCCGGTACGGATCTGCGCAAGCTTCTTCCTGATTTGAATTACAGCATTCCTATCTTTAAGCAGCTTGAGCAAGCACTGTCGGCTGTTAAACCCACTGCGGTTGTGGACTTCACAGTTCCGGAGGCTGCAGTAACTCACTTTAGGCTGTGCATAGATAATAAGATTCATCCGATCATTGGCACAACGGGCTTTAATGACCAAGAGCAAAGCCTTTTCGCGGATTTATGCCTTAAACATAGAGTAGGTGGAGCGTTGATTCCGAATTTTGCCTTGGGTATGGTGGTCATGAAAAAGGCTTTGGCTGAGGCTGCTGCTATTTTCCCGTATGTGGCTGTAATTGACTATTATTCAGATCAGAAAAAGGAGGTCCCATCAGGAACGTCAAAGCAGTTAGCTGCAGAACTAAAAATTTACGATAATTATAAGTGTAGAGAGATACCTGTTTATAGTTTTCGAATTCCTGGTCAAAATGCAAGCCAACAGCTGAAATTTGGTGGACAGGGAGAAACGATAACTATCAGTCATGATGTGAGCGATCGAATCTGTTTTGGCCTCGGTGTGTATAAAGCAGTTATCAACATTGGCAAGTTTAACCATCTAGTTACTGATCTCAGCGATTTGCTTTAGCTTCAGTGCTGGTTTTCTGGGGTGATAATTTAATGAAGAAAACGAACAGCTTTATACTGCTGATTCCAATTGCATTTGTTTGGCTGCAGTATGCCGAAGCGATAAACTCGTGGGTACAGCTGACTGTCGGACTAGCACTGCTGGTCCTTTTCTTGGTGGGTTTTTGGCATAGTGTAACAGATGCCGCCAGCGAATGGTCAGGTTTACCAAGCAGTTGTGTTCTGGCAGCAGGGGCGGCTGTTGTGACCTATTGGCTGAACAATATAGTGGGATTGGGTCCGCTGGTGGCTTCCGGTTTGATGGGATTAGCTGCGGCTTATACTTTGAATTTAGACCGGTCAAAAGTTGCTTATGCAGGTGCTTTTGTTGGCATGTCTGCCGCTGCTGTTGGCTGGTTAGGAGTTTTGACCGCAGGTGTTCTGATGGGATTGTTCTATACAACAGCAAGCAATCAATGTCCAGGGATTGGCGGCAAGCTGGGTGCTTTTGCGGCAGCAGCTGGAATTGTAGCTCTAGTGATCTTTTCTTAGTTCATGTTCGACGTTAGGAGAGAATAATTCGTGGTTGGACTGACTTTAATAACAGGCATTGGTACCGGGATAGCAATGTATTTCCTTAGAATGAAACTCTATTTAAATGAAGTTCGGGCATCAGCCTGGACAGTATTATTGGTGGGCCTTATATCAAAACATCTTGATTTAGGAGCAGATCATGCTCTGCTGGCTGCATGCGTATCCTATGCCGCCATGTCAGACGAGGTGATTCTTAAGGATTTCAAAAGTTATGCTCTAGTTGGTCTGCTTACCAGCATTACTTTTCTGATCTTTAAGGATACACTGGAAGGTATCGGAGGAAGATTGGGGGTCTTTGCGTTTATATCGACTCTTATTTACACTGCAGTTAAGCGGATGCGTGATAAATTATGGTAATATAGAGTTTTTCTGGTAATACTAGAGTCGAGGTGATCAGTATGCTGAATGTTACTTACTTGTTGATTAAGTTTGTGTCAACATTAGTGCTTAGTTTGCTAACCTTGACTCTATTTGATTCTAATCCGTTTAGTCTCGTCTTGCTGTATGCTTTAATCACTACCGGAATTAACTTCTTTATCAGCCGATGATATCAGGACCCCTGCTGTTTTCGCTGAAGGGATCAGCTCAATGGCCATTGCTTGGGTAATGTCGTTTGTAATACCTGGCTTTCGCTCAACTTTTCTCACCCTCTTCGCTTTAGCCTGCGCTGTTATTCTCACAGGGTATTTTCTCCATAACTTATTGGTTCTTGAAACAAAATAGACGGCTCTGCATCAGCAGGGCTTTCAATTTTTAACAAGGGTTTTTTGGAAATTCCACGAAGTATAACAAATGTAAAACAATTTAAGGTGGTATCAGTATATGTGGCAGACATTTGTGGAGTTAATTTCCATCACCCCGGATTTGTTGGCGAAATTTGTTATTGCAATGCTAAGCGCAGCTATACTTGGTTTGGGGATTGGCTTGGTGTATAAGTTTACCCATCGTGGACTCAGCTATGAGGCGACATTCTTACCAACATTGGTTGGACTAGCACCAGTAGTTTGCTGTGTAATGTTTTTTATCCAGGGTAATTTAGTGTTATCCTTGGGTTTGGTCGGTTCCCTTTCCATTATTCGGTTCCGCACTCCAATTAAAGATTCCCGTGACATGGTCTTTCTGTTTTGGTCTATTGCAACAGGGTTAGGGGCTGGAACCAATAATCTTGGGATGGTTGCGGTTGCGGGCATTATCATTGCTTTGATCTACATAGTCATGCATTTTGTTAGGTATGGCATTCCGACCGATGCCGAGTATGTTTTAATTATCAGGGGCGATGGAAGTTATCGTGCGGTAGAAATCAACCAGGTGATTTCTCAATTCCAGGTCGAAGCGTATCTCCGCTCCCATGATATTAAAGTGGATTATTGGGAACGCGTTTTTGAACTGAAGCTGGGCAAGGTCAATCAAGAAATAATTGATCAGCTGGTAAGTTCAATTCATGAATTGGAAGGAATTTTGGAGGTATCTGTACTCGCTCCCCAATTGGCACTGCCGCTATAATACAATTTCAGAAGGATGTAGATCTGTGCGCATAATTGAACGATGTGAACACAAGTATCAAATAGATTCGCCTAAACTTTATCAAGTACGGAATCAAATACTTGCATGCCGGATGGAGCTGGACAATTATTCCAGAAATGGTCCCTACTATGTGAGAAGTTTGTATTTTGATTCCGATGATTATCACAGTTTGTACGAGAATTTGGGTGGGTGTTGGGGTAGAATTAAGCTGCGGATTCGTTCTTATTGTGAAGAACCTTCAGACCGTATTTCAGTAGAGCTAAAGACAAAGAGGGGTAACCACTCAATTAAATACAGCACTTTTATTTCATACTCTTGTTACGAGACATTTATAAAAACCAGGCATTTCCCTAAGAATAACAATCCGGTCTTAATTGAATTTGAACGTTTAGTACATCTCCGCAATTTCCAGCCAAAAGTGTTAATTGAATATAATCGTGAAGGTCTGCGCTCCCAGAGCGGTTCAAATCTGCGCATTACTTTCGATACCAATATTCGCAGTGCTCCAGCTTCCGAACTGTTTCCCAAACGGCAGACATTTCGAACTCATTATACCAAAGGAGCGATTTTGGAAATCAAATGCATGGGGCGGCAGCCCCGCTGGCTGAGTCAGTGTGTACAGCAGCATGGGTTGAAATGGATTGCAAACAGCAAATATGTTCAAAGCATATCTCTGCGGCCTGATGTGCTCAAACGGTCTGCCGCTCAGCTGATGATGCCGGTACAGACGCCGAAGGATCAGCGTCAGATTCAGGACAGCCGTTATGGAACGACAGCTAATATTTAATAGGTTAAAGGAGGACTTGTTTTGAAGCAGTTTAAATGCATTCTTTTATGTCTACTGTTGGTACTGATGTTAGGAACGACCGGCTCTGCTTTTTCAGATCCACTGCTGGATTTAGCTGTGCAGTTGGAATTGATTCGGATTAACGCTGGCGATGATTTGAGTCGGATTACCACCCTTGATCTCCAGGATCTCGGTGTGTCATCACTAAACGGCATTGAACAGCTGCACAATTTAGAATCCCTGAATTTAAGGGGCAATCCGATCCGGGATCTGTCTCCAATCAGGGGTTTAGTTAATCTAGAAAGTTTAAACCTGCGGGAGACGCTGGTCAGCAACTTGTCTCCTCTTAAGAACCTCACCAGTCTGCGGTACCTTAATATTCATTCAACGCCGGCTGCAGATCTCAGCCCGATTGCCAGTTTAACTAATCTGGAAACTCTGATCATGCGGAATGTAAATGTTGGTGATCAAATTGAAGTGCTTGCGGGATTGACTAATCTGCGCCGCCTCAATATCCGCAATACCGGCGTCAGAGACTTAACAGTTTTAGGAGAGCTGATGAGTAAAGGCGCTCTACAGGATCTGGATGTTTTAGGGATTGAAGCTAACGTCGATATTCGGGAAAATCCTCTGGTGGTTGATCCCCGGGCGGATGATTACGCTCCGGTAAGACAGTACTGGGAAAATATTTCAATTAGGGAACCGTATAATCTGCCTGTCCTTATCAATCAGGTGGTATATATAAATGAGGTTATGTCCTCCAACGGAGGAGTGATTCGCGATCGGGATGGGGACAGTTCAGATTGGATTGAACTGTATAATCCCCATGATCAGGAAGTTGATTTATCTGGCTATTATTTGAGTGACTCCGAAGAAGAGATGAATAAATGGCTGATTCCCGATGGAACAGTTGTAAAACCAAAAGGATATTTGCTGATTTTTGCTTCTGGGAAGGATAGCTTAATTGATGGGGAACTGCATACCAATTTTAGTATCAGTGCGGCAGGTGAATCAATTCTGCTTGCAGATCCTGATTTGGGATTAGTAGATTACTTTCCTGCGGTTGAAATTCCTCGGGATATCAGCTTCGGCAGACTCCCGGATGGGGGATGGGAGCTTAAGTACATGAAGATTCCAACACCGGGAACCGCTAACAGTGCTCAAAATACTTACGAATGGTAACTAGATAGAAAAAGTCTCCAGCGCAATCACTGGAGACTTTTTTTAGATCAGTTGTGGATGAGTCACAGCTTTTATTTGATTAATTGCAGCTACCAACTGCTGAAATTTTTCCGGTTTTAGTGATTGGTTTCCATCGGACAGAGCTACCTCTGGTTCATTGTGAACTTCAATCATCAGTCCATCAGCGCCTGCAGCTATGGCAGCTTTGGCTAGTGGTTCAACCATTTCCCATCTTCCTGCAGCATGACTTGGGTCACAAATAACCGGCAGATGGGACAGTTCCTTAATAGCTACAATTGCACTGATGTCTAGTGTGTTTCGGGTGTAAGTTTCAAAGGTACGAATTCCCCGTTCGCACAAGATCACATTTTCATTTCCTTCGGCCAGAATATATTCAGCAGCCATCAATAGTTCTTCGATAGTAGCTGAGAGGCCTCTTTTCAGCAGGATTACTCGATCTGTTTGCCCCACTTTCTTCAGCAGAGCAAAATTCTGCATATTTCGGGCCCCGATTTGAATTACATCTGCGTATTCTGCAACCAGATCAACTGTTTCTGCTGACATGCATTCGGTTACGATAGGCATACCAGTCAGCTCTTTGGCTTCCTGCAGCAGCTTTAAGCCCTGTTCACCCAAACCCTGAAAACTGTAAGGCGAAGTGCGCGGTTTAAAGGCACCACCCCGCAGCAGGTCAGCTCCACCTGCTTTTACCTTCTCGGCAATTGTCAGGAGCTGTTCTCTGCTTTCAACAGAACAGGGACCTGCAATCATTAGCAGATTACTGCCGCCGATTTTATGCCCTCCAATATCAATAACCGTATCTTCTGGATGAAAAGTGCGGCTGACTCGTTTAAATGGATGCTGCACCCGGAGAATTCGATCAACAAAAGGATTAGCTTTAAGCTGACTTTCGTTGAAGTGGATCGTGTCACCAATTAATCCAATTAGGGTATAGTTTTCGCCTTGTGAGAGATTGATCTCAAAACCCAAGTTAACTAATCGATCTTTCAACGCTTCAATTTCTTGGATCGGAGTATTTGGTTTCATGACAATAACCATAATGGTTTCCCCCCTGTGATAACAAAAAAGAGACTCTGCTCAGTCTCGGTACCAGCTTTGGCAGATTTGCTTTTTGTAAATTATATATACTCCGAATCCTCTTGTCAAGCGGTAAAGCAGAGCATTTGTGCAGGGGGAAGGAATTTTATTTTTAACCTTAGTGTAAAGTTACTGTAGGACAGGAAATCGGCTTAGAAAAAAAGAAGAAGATCTCACCGTCCCGCTCGGACGAGTACAATACTCTGAGGTGAGATCTTCTATGCAATCAATATTCGATGAAATCATAGTTAATTCCTTTCGAGAAGTAGTGGAAAAGTCAATTGCTGAATTTTTTAGCGGGGAAGGATTGAGTGCATTTCAACAGG
>FZPS01000168.1_pt27 | contig 58215 bp, 59 predicted proteins | sample 1817821 | NCBI WGS metagenome assembly FZPS01 (sample SAMEA104158645, study PRJEB21678) | metagenome | place: Germany | collected 2015-04-21 | reverse complement strand
TAGCTCACTAAAAAGGGAAGAAATATATTTTTATTAATAGGATTAATCTTGCTTTTTTCATTTTTATCTCCTAAAAGTTTATTATAAGTTTATTTTATCATAAATAAACAAAAACTATAGACACTAGAAGAATTTTTGATAAATTGAAATCTTCCATCCCCAATAAGGGGATGGAAGTAGAATCCGTAGCTATGCTGAAGGTGGAGTTTAAGCTTTAACTACCTCAAAGTTATCCTCTATAAGTAGCCAATTTTGTGGGAAGGCAAGACCTAACTTCCAGTAGCTAACACCACGTAAAACTAATTCTTTAACTAAATCGAATTTTGCCTGTATAGACCGTGCATCTTCAAACCAAACTTCATGCTCTTTTCCCTCGTCGTCTCTGTAAGTGAAAAATGGGGCTTGAGCCTTGCTGTCATAGCTGATGGCTACATTATTGTCGGCTGCCAATTGAATAGCCTGTTGAGGACTAATAGCTTTTGCGTATTCTCCGCCAGGCACAAAGGGTAGAGTCCAGTCGTATCCATATAAGTTTTGGCCCATCATTATTTTAGAAGCTGGCATTTCAGTTAGTGCATATTCGATTACTTCTCTTACCGGTCCTATTGGAGAAACAGCCATTGGAGGACCGCCACTGTATCCCCATTCATATGTCATTAGCACTACAAAATCTGCAATTTCTCCATGGGCCTTATAATCATGAGCCTCATACCATGGACCAGCTTGGGTTGCGCTAGTTTTAGGTGCCAAGGCTGTAGACATTAATAAACCTTCTGCAGATAATCTTCTTTTAGCCTTTCTGAGGAAGTTATTATAATTTTCTCTCAATTCAGGTGGCAAAAACTCCATATCAAAGTGTATATCGCTAAAGTTATATTGTCTAGCAATAGAAATTATATTGTCTAGTAGCCTATTTTGTATTTGTTCATTAGTTAATATTATTCTACCTAATTCTGCACTAAATTGACCTTCTTCTAGATTAGTTACTACCATCATCAATGTTGCATTATTGTTTCTAGCTATGGTAGGAAAATTGTTTAATGGTGGAGCTTTTAGTGAACCGTCCCTTTGAATTTGATAGCTAAAGGGAGCTAAGTAAGTTAAATAGGGTGCTGATCTTCTGCTTGCTTCTTCTAGAGCTGCTGTAACAGTGCCACCTAATGGTTCTACATAAGCATTAATTTCGGCCTTTCTTTTAGGACCTGGTGGAATATATAATCTTTGACCAATTTGTAATGGTTGGTTAAGAGGGATTCTGTTGATTTCTGCAAGTCTTTGGTAGCTTACACCATAAATACGTCCAATGCTGTATAAACTATCTCCTGGTTGAACCCAATGATAGTTTCCAATGATCGGTATCACTAATGTTTGTCCCACTACTAATTGATTGGGATTTGTTACTTCATTTGCGCCTACGATTGACGCAACTGTAGTATTGTATAATCGAGCAATTTGAAAAATTGATTGACCTGGTTCAACGACGTGAATCTGCATAGCATCTCCTTCTATATATAAAACTTACCTATATCAGTATATGATATAGGTAGAGAAAGGTATTAATTAATATATTACTTATCTGTTACATAAATAAACATTTTTTGTTTAACTGGTTATTAATGTATAATAAAAATATAAGTAAAGCTAAGGTATATATTCCATTGAAGGAGTGATTAATATTGGTGGAGATACTAGCACTGAGCAAATCTTTTAAGAACACTAAAGGAAAAAAAGCTAAAACTATAAAAGCAGTAGATAATGTTAGTTTTAAGGTGGAGGAAGGAGAAATTGTGGGCTTGCTTGGAGAAAATGGAGCAGGTAAAACCACTACTTTAAGAATGATAGCTACTATGCTTAAACCAACTGGGGGCACTGCTAAAGTAAATGGTTATGATATTGTGAAAGACCAAAATAAGGTTAGGGGAGAAATAGGCATACTTTTTGGTGGAGAAGTGGGATTATACGATAGGCTAACTGTTAGGGAAAATATAAAATATTTCGCTGAACTTAATGGTATGGGTCATGAAGAAACTGCAGAGAGTATTGATGAACTAGTAGAGATGTTAGATATGAAGGAATATATAGACAGGAGAGTGGGGAAGTTCTCCAGAGGCATGAAACAGAAAGTTGCCATTGCTAGATCTATTGTTCATAAACCTTCTGTTATGCTTTTTGATGAGCCTACAGCGGGGCTAGATGTTACAGCAGCAAGGATTGTACAAGATTTTATAAAAAAGTGTAAGCTAGATAATAAGGCTATAGTCTTTTCTAGTCACAGCATGTCTGAAGTAGAAAGAATATGTGATAGGATTATCATTATTCATAAAGGTAAAATAGTTGAAGAGGGCACCGTTCAGGAACTTAAGAAAAAGCATAATAATGAAAATGTTGCCACTATTACTGATAATATATAGTATAGCAGGTCCCATGGGAGCTGCAGTAGATTTAGGAGCTGGTGAAAAGGAGAGAGGAACCTTGAACCCTTATTAACTACGCAAGCAGGAAGATTATCATTGCTATGGGGGAAGTTTTTTGCCATAACAGTTATGGGACTTATCAGTACCATATCTTCTTTAATAGGTCTATATATAGCTATGAAACAGGATAATGGCCTTTTTCATGGCGGTGCAGCCAGTCTTGGTATAAAAACTATATTACTTATAGGCTTAATAACATTATTATTAACAATGCTATTTGGTGCATTAGAGCTAGCTATAAGTATATTTGCCCGATCTTTTAAAGAAGCACAAACATATATTTCTCCTCTTATGATAATGGCTTTTGTTCCAACTTATGCAACATATATGATGGATGCTAAAAATATAGAAGAATTTTATTTTCATATTCCTTTAGCAAACGTATCTTGTATAATAAAGAACTTATATCAGGTATATATAACTACACCCATATTGGAACAACTTTTGGCTGGATAACAGTATATATAGTTACTTCTATACTATTCGCAAGATATATGTTTAGTAGAGAAGAGGTAATTTTTAGAACGTAAGAGGATATAGCTATTGAGAGTATTAATAGCAAAAACTTTGTAAATAGCCCAGAGGTACATGATCTCTGGGCTTGTTTCAGTGGAATCACTTTTTCCTCTGATAATGTAACAAAAAACGACAATAAATCATAATATGAATTATATAAACTAAAAGCAATTGATAGTAATAAACTATTGGATAAATTTCAAAAGAAGGAGAGAGGATTAGTGTCAAAGTCTTTTTCTAAGTTTTGCCGAAAATGTGATGACTGTTGTTGCAATATCTGGAAGTGTTGTTGCAAATGCGATTGCTGTGATTGTTGCGATTGTTGTTGCGACTGGAAATCCTGTGACTGTCCTAAATTTGATAAGAAGAAATTAGATTGTAAGGTGCCTATATTAATAATACTCTTACTTTTAATTTTATTACTTTGTAAAGACGATAAAAGTTATTCGTGCTAGTTAATAAGATATAAGTAAGCCAAGTTTTTTTATATTTTTATATTCACTGAGGCGGTTTTTTAACAATGGCCGCCTCTTTTTTAAATATACTGGTCAGCAAAATTATAAATATTTGTTAAAGCTTTAAGAGATAAAAGCCCTATGGTTGTCTATTACACTAGTAAAGAAATCAGCCTCAACTTCGTAAATACTCCTGTATTGAATAGGGAAGGTCATTATTATACCTTGCCATACCAAAGTCGATAAGATAAACTTGGTTTTTATCTAGAACTACATTGGGGATTCTAATATCTCTATGAACTATATTTATATTATGAATGTGCTTCAAAATATCTATAAGTTGTTTAGCTATGGAATAAATTTCATTTCGGCTAAAGCTATATTTATCTTTAAAAATTAATTCTTCAATGGTTTTCCCTGATTTGTATTCTAAAATATGGGCATGGATATTTCTATTGATGATAGTGTCGATAATTTTAGGAATAGATGGATGTTTAATAGAAGACAGAATTTCTTTTTCTAGAAAAAAATTATCCATCTTACCTTTAAGAAGGGTAGGGCGGAATAATTTAAGAACATAGTAATTATTAGATGATGTAATCAAGTAGCATTTACTAAAACGACCTGCCCCAATATATCTAACAAAGGAATACTTACTTGGCAAAGGAATTTGTGAAGATATTAAATTTTTTATAAAGGAAATCATGAATGGAATCCTTTGAATGGCTTTCTACGATACTTGCCAAATAGATATCGCTTTTTCTTGGTAGGAGAAAAGGAGCGAAACATATTAATTATATGGTAAAAAGGACCTAAGCGTTTATAATATTTGCTACCTAAATTTTTTCTATATGGTGCTTTTTATTTGACCAGCTTATAGAATATTTCATTTATAATAGGGCCTCCTTTATCTTAAATTGACCATCAGTAGGTTATTATAAATTATGATAATTTTAAGGTAAATATGATTAGCCCAGGTGGGTATATAGACTATTAAATAGAATATAGTTAGTAGACATGTAAATTTTCATGACAGTGTTAAATTATAAAAGAGAGTAGTTGGAATGGTGGGAAAGAAACTACTCTCTTTTTATATAAAAGGAACATTTTAAATTATAGACCGATTATGAAAATTTTATACAGCAATTATAAATATTTTTTTTAAATTATAAATATCAAATTTTAATATTTAAGTTTTTATAAATTCATATGTTCTAAAGTAACACTTATCATATGTTGCATTCTTTCTAAATCTAGAAGTAAAAGATCACGTCCTTTTTCAGTTATAACATAAACCTTTCGACGGTTATCTTCCTTTTTTACGAACTCAATTAAGTTTAATTTTAATAGATTTTCAATAGCACCATAGAGAGTACCAGCTGCTATTTTAACCTGATGATTACTTAGTTCCTCCACTTTTTGCATAATTGCATAACCATGTGCAGGTTTGAAAAGTGCTAGTAGGATATAAAATGTTGTTTCTGTTAAAGGCAAATTTTTGTTCCTATTCATAAGAAAAGATCCTCCAATAAATAAATTATATATAGTACAATAAATAGTTTAACTGCATAGTTAAACTATATAGTCTTATTGTATAAAGCTTAACGATATATGTCAATATAATAAAGAGGACTTTCTCAAGAAGAGCTAATCTTTTATTTGATGGAGGCTAGTAACGAAGTATATTGTCAGTAGAAACAATATATGTAAGGATATAACTTTGTGATATAATAAAATATGCATCTAATAAATACAAACTAAAAACGGGGGAGAGGTATATGAGAAAAAAAGTTACCAAGCTTATCCTAGTACTAATTGGGGTTTTTCTGACTATAAACACAGGTATAAGTACTAAGGCTCAAAAAACTTATAAAGTAAAGGTGGAAAAAGAGATTGGTTTTGACAACACCTATAAAATAGGTTACGCTACGCCAATAAGCCTTACTATAAAAAATCAAGGAAAGAACATTAATGGTGAAGTAGAAGTACAGGTTCCAAGTTCACCTGGAAAATACATGAGTTATGTTAGAAAATTAAGTTTGGAAAAAGACGGGGAGAAAAGAGTGGTTATTAATGTTCCAGTAAGTTATTACAGGGGAAAGTACAAAATAGTAATTACTAGCGAAAAAAATATTGTATACGAAAGTGAAATTAAATTTAACTACACAAATAATAATGTCACTCAATTTATTGGTGTCTTAAGTGATGATTATGAGAGTTTGACTTACATAAATAAAATGCCAGTAGCTAGCGGAATGAGCACTGTAACTAAAATTATTAAATTAACGGAAGAAAACTTTCCAGATGATATCTTTGTATTAAAGGCCTTTAATTTGCTGGTGATTAACAATTTTGATACTACTAAATTGAGTAAAAACCAATATGATGTATTGAAACAATGGGTAGCAGATGGAGGAACTCTCTTAATTGGTACTGGTGCTAACCATAAAAAAACTTTAGGACTATTTAAAGATAATTTTATAGAAGGTGATGTAGGGGGAAGTAAGATTATTAGTACATCACTTATATCTGAAATGGCTACTAATGGTGATAGCAAAACAGAAGTTAATATAGAAACATTACAAGTAAGAATAAAAGGTTCAATACCAGTAATTCAGGATAAAGGTGAAGTTCTAATGCAAACAATCGAAAGTGGCAGAGGCTATATAGGGATTGCTTCTTTTGATTTTGGACAATCTCCTCTGGCAGGTTGGAGTAACAACACAAATTTTGCAGAAAAACTAATCATTACAGTTAATCCCAATATAATACACATGGATAATATAGATAGTATGAGGCAGTCAAATAAAGGCGACGATTATTATCAGCTAAAAAGTATTCTAAATAATTTTGTAGAAATGGCCACAAATAATAGACCTACTTTTTACTTAATTCTATTTATTTATGTGCTAGTGGTAGCCCCTTTAAATTACTTTGCATTAAAAAAGTTAGATAAAAGGGGATTAATGTGGGCTACTGTGCCTTTAATATCTGTACTTTTTAGCGTATTTGTCTATTTATCTGGCTTTGGCAGTAGGCTACCTACCGTAACTACTAATATGCTCTCTATACACAACATGGATTCTCAGGGGAAATCAACTGTTTCAAGTTATGCTGCAATATTTACTCCTCAAAAATCAAAATTAAGAATTGAAACTGAAGATGGGGATAGAATTTTTCCTATAACGGACAGTTATTTTTTTAATGATGATTCCATAACAAAAGAAGACTTGGAAGCAAGAATTATAAGTGATGGTAATAATGGAATTGAATATGTTAATTCTAGTATCTTGCAACCTAAAATATTAGAAATTCAAAGCAAAGAATCAAATATAGGAAAAATAGACGCAACTATAAATTTTAAAAGTGGAGATTTGGAGGGAACAATAGTGAACTCTACAAATTTAGATTTAGAAGAGTGTTTTTTAGTTACCTCTAGTAAGTATTATGACCTTGGTTCTATGGACAAAGGGGCCAGTAGAAATTTAGAAGAATCAAAGAACTATTCCCATGGCGGTGATATGTATCAGTTTGTAGATATGGTATATGGATATCATTATTCACAATATTCATCTCATGGGTCAGAAAGAGAAAAGCTAGAGACAATAGATAAGAACCATAGAAATTCAATATTTCACATGGTTTTTAACCAATGGCAAATTAAGCCTGTAGAAAATGCAATTTTTATTGGAATCACAAAAAACTCCTCAATAAAGCCGTTGATTGTTAACGGGAAGACTAGCAGAACAAATGAAAGAAACCTTCTAATAATGTCTATTGATCTTAACTTTCAAGAAGGTGACATTATATATTATCCAAAAGGATTTTTACCCTATAGCATTTGGGAAAATAGAGGCTTGAATTATGACGGCAATATTAAAGCTTTAACTGGTAGTGGTTATACAGAAATAGCATATACAGTAGCGGAAAATGTTATCATTTCCGATATAGAAATTGAAATGAGCGGTCATGCTAATGGTTCAACTCCAGTAGAATTCTTTATATTTAATAATAGTACAAATAATTATGAGACAATAAGCAGCCTAAATATTAGTGGAGAAGATGTAAGCAAATATTGTGATATTCATAATCAAATTAGACTAAAAGTTGAAATGAAAGATGGCTATTGTGAAATACCACAGCTTGGGGTTAAGGGGAAGGTGAAATAATGTTAAGAATAGAGAATTTATATAAAAATTATGGTAAGTTTCGTGCGGTAAATAATTTAAATCTTCAAGTTCCTGATGGCGAAATTTTTGGATTTGTAGGTCCTAACGGAGCGGGAAAAACTACAACAATGAAAATTATATGCGGTCTCCTAGCTGCAACTTCGGGAAGAGTATTTATTGATGATATTAACGTAATAGATAGACCAAAAGCTTTGAAGAGTAAAATTGGATATATGCCTGACTTTTTTGGTGTTTATGATGATTTAAAAGTTACAGAATATCTTGAGTTCTATGCTTCAATTTATAATATAAATGGTAAAAATCGTAAGAAAGTATGCAATGATCTTTTAGAGCTGGTGGATTTAACAGATAAAAAAGATTTTTATGTTGATAGTCTTTCAAGAGGTATGAAGCAAAGACTTTGCTTAGCAAGGAGTCTAGTACATAATCCTGATTATTTGGTGTTGGACGAACCAGCTTCTGGAATGGATCCTAGGGCAAGAGTAGAGATGAAAGAGATTTTAAGGACTTTAAGAGATATGGGGAAAACTATAATAATAAGTTCCCATATACTTTCAGAACTGTCTGAGATGTGTACCAGTATAGTAATAATTGAAAAAGGTCAAGCGGTAATGAGCGGTACTGTTGAGGATATAGTTAAAAAAGTATATCATTCTCGAACTATTAGAGTTAAAGTCCTAGATAAAATTGAAGAAACTATGAGACTTCTACAAGAATATCCTGATGTAATATCAGTGGATAACAAGGGTTCAAGCATAGTAGAAGCATCATTTAAAGGCGATGATGTGTTTTTAAGCCAATTGCTTGTAAGATTAATTCAAAATAATATTCCGGTAGTATCTTTTAATCAAGCAGAGGGAAACCTGGAAGATATATTTATGAAAGTTACTGCCACTTTGGAGGAAAAATAGTATGTTAAGCATAAAGAAAGAAAATTTAAGAATAAATCCTGTTTTACTAAAAGAGTTAAAGGTTAAAATGAGAAGTTGGAAAGCTGCTATTTTAATTGGGGTTTACAATTTAGTTTTAACACTGCTTACTATATTTATTACGAAAATTTCTATGGATGAACATACAATGATAGTTGACACTTCTGTAATTTTGGGAATCTATACTTTTATGTCGGTGATGCAGTTTGGAATGATAACATTAATATCACCAGCCTTAACAGCAGGAGCTATAGCAGGGGAGAGGGAGAAGCAAACTTTAGATATACTTTTATCAACTACAATGAAGCATCGTTCAATTATTGTAGGCAAACTATTAGCCTCTTTAAGCCACATAATATTGCTAGTAGTATCATCTTTACCCACTTTCTCCATTATATTTTTGTATGGAGCAATAGGAGTTAAAGAATTACTACAGATGTTCTTATTTTATATTGTTACTGCTTTAACATTTGGAAGTATAGGTATATTCTTTTCTACTTTTTTTAAGAAAAGTACCGCTGCTAATGTACTTTCTTACGCAGTCATTGTGTTTTTATTTATTGGTACCATATTAATTTCAATATTCTATATTTACTTGGTTATTATGCCTAAAACAAATTATAACTACAATGGGACCTTTTTTCTTTTTTATTTAAATCCTGGTATAGCCTTAGCGTCATTGCTATCTTCTCAATTTTCCGAAGGTTTAGGGAGAATTTTTCCTGGATTATTCATATCTGGAAAACAAAGCGGAGTACAGCTATGGCATATTAATATGATTGTTAATTTGCTTATATCTTATATCTTAATATTTTTAAGTGCTAGAAAGCTGAAGCCTGCTAAGAAAAAATAAGTTTTATAAGTTATAGTTGAGGCTAGAAGCCAATGTTCTATAATTTAAGGAGGTGTTATCCTTGAAAAAGCCTCAGAATACAATAGTCTTATTGCTACTAAAAATAAAAGTAAGATTAACTATCAAAAACACTATTAATAATTGTGTGGTTGGGATTATTATAGCTTTGATAATTGGCATAGTAATGGCATTATTCTCAAGACTAATCCCTATCTACCAAGTCTACGGAAAATCCAGTTTTATCATAGTAGTAGCTCTTTTTGCCAGCTTGCTGTATTCAATGATTTCAGCACCATCTTTGGATAAAACAGCGGAAATAGTAGATTCTTACGGATTGAAAGAGCGTGTATCAACAAGCTTGGAGTATCAAAACATAGATTTTCCCTATAAAGAAGCCTTAACTACAGATACAATAAAAACATTGAAGAAATTTGAATATAAAAGATCTATTAAATTACTTCCTAATAAAAAGTATTTAATAATGTTATTTTCTCTTATCTTTGTTTTTATAGTCACTTATTTTATACCTAATCCAATGAAAACTATAGCAGAAGAAAAGCATGCCCTTAAAGAGTATAAAAAGGAAAAAGAAAAAGAGGTCAAAGAAGGGGAAAAGAAGGTTAAGGACAACAAGGGTTTAACTGAGGATCAGAAAAAAGAACTGCTAGCAAATTTAGAACAGTTAAAAAAAGAAATTAAGGAAGCTGAAGAAGAAAAAGAAGTGGATAAGGCTATAGAGAAAACAGCAAAGAAACTGGAATTAAAGAAGAAGGAAGAATTAGCTAAGGACTTAAAAAAACTAGAAGATATTCTAGAAGAAAATAAGGAAACAAAAAATCTGTCAGCTGCTTTGAAAAAGGACGATGTAAATGAAATGAAGAAAGAATTAGAAGCTTTAAAAAAGAAAATGAAAGCTCTCAGTGATAGCGAAAAGGAGAAATTAAAGGAAACTCTTGCAAAGGCAGCAAACTCAGTTAATTCCAGTGATTTAAAGAATGAAATAAATAATTTAAGTAGTGATATTTCTAGTGGTGATGAACTTGCCATTAATCAATCAGTAGAAAGTATAGAGGGAACTCTAGCTGAAGGAATGTCTCAGCAGCAAATGAATAATGCCTTGGCACAGTTGCAAGAAGGTTTGCAAGGTTCCCAAAAGGGAGAGGGAAAGGAAATGGCTCAGACTAATGGTGATGGTCAAGGCAATGGTAATGGGACGGGTCAAGGTTCTGGACAGGGAAATGGCCAAGGAGCCGGTGCTGGTAGTGGTAGCAGTAATCCCGATGGTGGAGTAACAGACTATCAGTCTGCTGGTGGAATTGCAAATAATCAGGGTAGCTCATCTCAAGAAAATGAATATGAAAAAGTATTTACTCCCAACAGAATAGGTGGGGAAGGTGAAGTTTCTAGCTTAACTGGAAAGAATAGTGGTAATTCAGGAAATAGTGAAAGCTATATAAGTGATAATCACAATGGTGTACTAGGAGAACTAGTACCATACGATCAAGTGCTTGGAGAGTATAGGGAGAAGGCTATGGAGAATTTAAACAGTTATGAGATACCAGAAGGAATGATGGAAATAATAAAGGAGTATTTCTCTTCTTTAAATGAATAATTTTAAAAGACCATATAAAATTCCATAGGAATATTAGTTTATATGGCCGATTCTTTAGGAGGGTACAGTATGAATGAATCAGAAATACAAGAGCTTGTAAATAAAATTAAAGAGGTCGAAGAGGAAATAGGAAAAGCTATTATCGGTCAAAAAGATGTTATCAATAAGGTGTTAATAGCTATATTTACAGGAGGTAATGTACTGCTGGAAGGTTCACCAGGACTAGGAAAAACTCAGTTGGTAAAAACCTTGGCTAAGGTTATGGATTTGTCTTTTTCCAGAATTCAATTCACACCAGATTTAATGCCAGCAGATGTGGTGGGAACCAATATTATAAGTAAAGATAGCTCCGGTAAGGGAGTATTTGAATTTCAGCAAGGTCCTGTGTTTTCTAACCTAGTTTTAGCAGATGAAATAAATAGAGCTACACCGAAAACTCAGTCTGCCTTATTAGAAGCAATGCAGGAACATACAGTAACAGTAGGTAGTAAAACTTACGAACTAGAGGAGCCCTTTATGGTTTTGGCAACACAAAATCCATTAGAGAATGAAGGAACCTATCCATTACCAGAAGCTCAGTTGGATAGATTTTTGTTTAAGATTATGGTTCCTTATCCTAACTTAGAAGAGCTAAGAAGTATTGTTGCTATAATAGTTAATAATGAGCCTGAAGAGCTAAATAAGGTTATAGATAAAAATGAGATGCTAAATATAAGAAAAGTCTTGAAGGAAGTACCAATGTCAAGAGCTGTAGAGGAATATGCCCTTAAAGTAATCTTGGCAACTCATTCTGACTTTGAAGAGGCTCCAGAGCTGTCCAAGAAATACATTAGATATGGTGCAAGCCCAAGAGCGGCACAGGCCATTATATCTACAGCTAAAGTTAGAGCTGTGATGGAAGGAAGATATAATGTGTCTTTTGACGATATAAAATATGTAGCACTACCTACCTTGAGACATAGATTTTTCTTGAACTTTAACGCAGTGTCCGATGGGGTTACTACAGAGATGATAATAGAAGAAATTCTAGATAGCCAGTTTAAAAAAGCTTAGGATTGTGATGATATGAAAGAAAAAGTATTTGATGGGAATTTTTACAGAAAACTTGAAAGTATAAGTCTAAAGGCAAGAATGTCCATGACAGAGGGGGCTGCTGGTGGAAGAAAATCTAAGGTAAAGGGCAGCTCTGTCGAATTATCTGATTTTAGAGAATATGTGCCTGGAGATGATTATAGAAGGATAGATTGGAATGCTTATGGCAGATTTGAAAAGTTGTTTTTAAAACTTTTTATGGAGGAAAGAGAAGCCCTTATAAATATATTTGTGGATAGTAGCAAGTCAATGGATTTTGGTGATAAGCATAAGGGGCATATGGCTTTGAGAGTTAGTGCTATCTTAGCTTATCTGGCTTTAAATAATTTAGATAGGGTAGTTTTGAATAGGTTACAAGGGGAAAACCTGGTTCATTCTTCATCATACTTGGGCAAAAGTTCTTTTCAAAAGGTAATACAATTCTTAGAAGCTACAGAGTTTAATGGGAATACCAACATAGCTAAAGCTATTAAGAGACGTGATTTAAAAATCAGGGGAATATCTGTAGTTATTTCGGATTTTTTTACTCTTTCTTCTATAGAGGAAGCGGTAAAGTATTTAGCCTATAAGAAGCAACAAATAGTATTTATACAGGTTTTGAGTGAGGAGGAAGTAAATCCAACTTTTAGAGGACAAGTACGTCTTATAGATAGTGAAACAAAAGAAGAAGTAAATATTACTATAACCCCCAAGCTCTTAAAAACGTATAGGGCTAAACTAAAGGCTCAGCAAGCAAATTTAAAGGAATTGACCCAAAAATATGGTGGAGTATTTTTACAGATTTCCTCTGCTGATTCTATAGAAAAAATAGTGTTTGATAGCTTTGCAAAGGAGGGAATTATATGAAGCTTTTCTCTCCTATGGCACTATGGTTTTTAATACTTATACCAATATTAATATTGTTATACATATTGAAACAAAGATTTGAAGAAAGGCAAGTTCCAAGTCTCTATCTATGGCAGCAAATTTTAATGGATACAGAGGCTACAAGCCCTTTCCAAAAACTTAAAAGGAATATCCTTTTTTTAATTCAATTGCTGGCAGTGCTATTAGGGATATTGGCTCTAACAAATCCTTTCCTCCAACTAAAAAATAAGGAATATGAAAATGTAATTATAGTAGTTGACACATCTGGAAGTATGAGCGGAATTGGTGAAAAGGACACAAAATTAATAGAGGCAAAGAAAAAGGCTGAGGATTTAGTTGACTCATTAGCCTATGGTAGCAAGATTACCCTAATAACTGCAGGAAATAAGTGTAAGGTTGAAATAAGCAATTCCCAAGATAAAAAAGAAGTAATAAATAAGATTAGAAGTATAGATGCTACAAATAGTGCAGGTAATATTGATGATGCTTTTTCTTTGGTTAAGGCTATTGCAGACCAGCACGAAAGTTATAAGGTAACATATTTTAGTGATAAGGCTGTAGAATTTAAGGAGCTAAATGCTGAACTTATATATATGAAAAGCAATATGGACAATGTAAGCTTAGATTATATAGCAGATTCTTTAAATGAAGACCAGTTAAAGGTTTTAGTAAGGGCTACCAATAGAGGGAAAAAGGATAAAACTTCTGAGATATGTTTATATGGTGGAGAAGAGCTTATATCTGTAAAAGACATTGATTTGTCGCCAGGAGAAACAAAAACCATCTATTTTGATAATGTTCCAAGGGATAAGGAATATATTTACGCAGAGTTAACTGAAAAGGATGGATTATTAGAGGATAATATCATATATTCAGTAATTAAGCAGAAAGATAGAAGAAGGATATTACTAACTATGGAGAAAAATTTTTTTCTAGAAAAGGTTTTATCCGCTATGAAGGATGTAGAGCTTTACAAAACTATTTCGGGAGACAGTCCAGAGGATCAATTTGATTTATATATATTTGATACTAGTATACCGAACAAGCTACCTGAAGAGGGTAACCTGCTTTTTATCAATCCAGATAAGGACAGCAAGTTTTTTAAAGTGGCTAGTGAAGCTCAGGGAGGAAAAGCGGAAATAGTGGCTCATGGAGTAACTAAGTATATAGAAAACTCAGATTTTGTAATTGCTAAATTAAGAGAACTCCAGCCACCTTATTGGGCTAATCCATTAATGAAGGTAAAGGAGAAAAATATAGCCTTTGTTGGTGAAAAAAATGGGCAGAAGATAGGGGCTATTGGCTTTGATTTTCATAATAGTGATTTCCCCCTTACAGCAGAGTTTCCAATATTCATTAACAATTTTGTCTCTTATCTTGTAGATAGGGACTCTTTTGCCACAACCCAGTTTGAATGTGGAAATCCTATAGAAATAAATCCTCTGCCAGAAACTGAAAAACTACTTGTCACTAATCCTAAGAGAAAAGTTTTTGAGCTCAGTTCTGAATTTCCTGTAAAACCATTTGAAGAAACCTATACTCCAGGTATATATGAAGTGACTCAGAAAATCGGGAAGAAGGAAAATAGTAGACTTCTATCAGTAAATTTTCCTGTAAGCGAAAGTGCTATAAGTAATCAAGAAAGGGTAGTTAATATGGTTAATAATAGTGCTAATAGTAAAGGTGGCCTAAATTTAGCAACTTATTTAATAACGGCAGTAATTTTGCTGCTAGTCCTTGAGTGGATAATATATTTAAGACTTTATGGAAGCAGGTATTGAATATGGGATTAAGTTTTACAAAGGCTTTTGTTTTGATATTATTACCAATAATAATTTTTGCTGTGGTATATTCAGGTAAGTGGCTTGTAAGGATGTCAAAAGGAAAAAGAAACTTGCTATTGATATTAAGAACACTGATTTTAACCTTTCTTATACTAGCTTTAGCTGGAACAAGCTTTTATTGGAAGGTTGATACTACTACTACTTTTTTCTTAATAGATGCTTCCGATTCAACTAGATTAAACTTAGTGGATATGGAGAATTTTATAAAGGAAGCTTCTAAGAGCAAGGGACCTAAAGATAAGATAGGAGTAATATCCTTTGGTGATAATGTTCAAGTTGAAAGTTTTATAAGCTCTGAAAATAATTTTTCCAAGGTAGAAGGTCAGATAAATGCAAATTACACCAATATAGAAAATGCTCTTGCTACTACATTATCCCTGTTTCCAAGCAATAGTAAAAAAAGAATAGTTTTATTATCTGATGGAGAAGAAAACGCAGGATCTGTCAGTAAAATTGCACAATCTATTCAGCAGCAGGGCATAGATTTAAAATACTTTAGAATACATAAAGAAATTGGGGAAGAGGTTGCCGTTGAAAGTATAAATCTTCCTCAGAGATTAATTTTAAACGAGGAATTTAATCTTTATGTTAATATAAACGGTAGCCTGCAACAAAAGGCAACTTTACATCTATATAGTGGAAGAAATAAGGTAGGGGAAGAAGAAGTTCAACTACAGAAGGGCATTAACAAATTTGTTTTTAGAGATAAAGCTGATGTAGGAGGATTTAAAAATTTTAAGGTAGTTGTGGAAGCAGAGAAAGATACAGAATTAAAAAATAATGAAGGTTCAGCTTTTACTAATGTAATTTCTAAACCTAGCATTTTAGTTATTCAGGAAAATGAAAAAGAATCCGCTGAACTTGTTAAGATGCTTAAGGCCTCTTCTGTAGATTATACTGTGGTTAATGCAAAAGGAGCCCCCAGGACCTTACAAGAGATGACAGGCTATAAAACTATAATTACCTGTAATGTTTCGGCAGATAGCTTAAACCAAGATTTCTTAAACTCCTTAGAGAGTTATGTTAAAGATTTTGGAGGGGGATTTATCGCTACAGGTGGAGATAATTCTTTTGCCCTTGGTGGATACTCTAGCACATCTTTAGAAAAGGTACTTCCTGTATATATGGAGATGAGAGGGAAGAAAGAAATACCTAAAATGGCTATGCTACTTATCATTGATAAGTCATCTAGTATGACAGAAGGAATGGGTGGTATAAGTAAGGTGGATATGGCTAAGGAGGCAGCTATTAGAAGTTTAGAGTCTTTGAGGCTAAACAAGGATGAAATAGGAGTAATAGCCTTTGATAATTCCCATAGTTGGGTAGTAAAAAGACAGGTAATTAAAGATCTAGAACAGATAGAAGATGATATAGCTACTATAAGAGCTAGTGGTGGTACAAATATTCTGCCTGCCTTGGAGGAAGGTTACAAATCATTAAAGGACAGCGATGCTAAATTAAAACATATAATATTACTTACTGATGGACAGTCTTATAGTACAGGGAAGGATAAATTATTAAATAAAATTAATAAGGCCAACATAACAGTGTCTACAGTTGCCGTAGGTAAGAACGCAGATATTACTTTGTTAAAAACCATTGCCAATACCTGCGGTGGAAGACATTATATTACTGATGAGCATACAAATATACCAAGAATTTTTGCTAAAGAGACTTTCATGGCCGCTAGAAGTTACCTAAACAACAGAGAATTTGCACCGATTGTTACTAGTGAACACTCTATACTTAAGGGAGTTGCCGACGTTGCTCTACCTTCATTATTAGGATATATAGGAGGATCTGAAAAGGAAACAGCCAGAGTTCTTCTTAAAAGTGACGAGGATGATCCTATTCTAACAGTTTGGCAGTATGGTTTAGGTAAAACCGCTGCTTGGAATTCCGATATATCTGGTAAATGGAGTTCTAACTATATTTCTTGGGAAAATAACTTAAAGCTTTGGCAAAATATTATTAATTTTACTATAGAAAATTATGACAATGAAAATGCATCCATGGAAGTATCAGCTCAGGGAGGAAAGGCAACTATAGTCTTTAAAGATAAGAAAAATCAAGAAGAACTAGATACAAGTGCAGTAGTTGTAACGCCCTCTGGTAAGGATATTAATGTTAAGCTTTACCCAACAGCACCTGGAGAATACACTGGAAGTATAGATCTTCAGGAAAGTGGAGTATACATGATTAATGGTAAGCAGGTAAGTGGCGGAGATACTATAAACGCCATTAGCACAGGTTATGCCATGCAGTACTCGCCGGAATATAAAATAAATAATGAAGTAGGAAACAAATTGGAAAGTTTAGTAACGGAAGTAGGCGGCAATTTAATTAACTCTCCTGAAGAGGTTTTTAAAGGTGAAATTCCATCAAAGAAGGGGCAAAGAGATCTAGTGCTTTATTTGTTAGCTTCAGCTTTAATCTTATTGATCCTTGACATAGCTTTACGCAGATTGAATATTAGTCTTTTCAAGATTAAAGAGGCTTTAAAGAAAATTAAAATATTAAAAGTATCAAAAGCTTCCAGTAAAAGAAAGCTAAATAATAAAGAAAAAACTATAAGTAATTATAATAAAAAAGTGCCCAAAGGTCCTTCTTATACTATAATAGAATCTGTGGAGACTTATGAAGATGATTTAGAAGAGGAAACTGTAAAATTTGAAGAAAAAGGAGAGGCTAAGTCTAGTAAAAATGATAAACAAGTGGAGGAAAACAGCAATCTCCTGAATACTTCCCAGCTTCTGAAAAATAAAAAATTTAAGAAATAAGTAGGATATAGTTTTATCAAATTTTTTCGAGACGAGGAGGGCTACATATGAAAAAGATTAAAATAGGAGAGAGACAGTTGCTAGCTTCAGAAATTTCTCTAGGTTGCATGAGAATTTCGGAGCTTTCAGTGAAAGAAGTAGCTAATCATGTGAATACAGCTTTGGAGGAAGGTATAAATTTATTCGAACATGCTGATATATACGGTGAAGGTAGATGCGAAGAAATCTTTGCTGAAGCGGTAGATATGAGGCCGAGCATAAGAAGTAAGTTTATTATCCAAACAAAATGTGGAATAAGAAAAGGTTTCTACGATTTTTCAAAGGACCATATTATAAATTCTGTAGAAGCTAGCTTGAAACGATTAAAAACTGAGTATATAGATATATTATTATTACATAGACCGGATGCTCTTATGGAATCTGAAGAAGTTGCTGAAACCTTTAATATTTTACACAGTAGCGGAAAGGTAAGACATTTTGGTGTAAGCAATCATAACACAATGCAAATTGAACTCCTTTCTAAATATATACAACAAGACTTAATTATTAATCAACTACAGTTTAGCGTAACTAATACAGGAATGATTGACGCAGGCTTAAATGTTAATATGAAAAATCAAGCCTCAGTCAATAGGGATGGTAGCATTTTAGATTACTGTAGGCTTAAAGATATAACAATTCAAGCATGGTCCCCTTTTCAATATGGATTCTTTGAAGGTGTTTTTATAGATAATCCAAAGTTTCCTGAATTAAATGAAAAGCTGAAGGAAATTGCTGAAAAATGGAACGTAACAAGCTCAGCTATTGCTATAGCATGGATATTGCGACATCCAGCTAAGATTCAGCCTATAGTAGGTACTACAAATACCGACCGTTTGAAAGCTATCTGCAAAGCATCAGAAGTAAATTTAACTAGAGAAGAATGGTATGACATATATAAAGCGGCAGGTAACAAATTGCCCTAGTATAAGGCTTGTATTGATTAATGAAAAATTCTGCAAGGGCAAAATATATATTTTTAATTTGATCAAATTCAAAGAGTTTAATAAAGAAACCTATATAAAATCAAAAGTATCAAGCTTGGGCTTGATACTTTTTTATATACGAAAGAGCAGAGCAAACTCCACTTTTGATTAGTTTACATTTGTTTATACTGTGGTTCTTGCTGTTCAATATATTGTTGCCTGCCTTTTAGAGTCTGCAAAGCGCTATCAAGGCTTTTGCTATTGATTGAAAATCTTGTTTTGCTTGTTGATCTTGTGTTTCCAAAGCAAATATTTTCATTGTGGCACAAGCACTTTCAATGCCTGCAATTACTTGCTGCATCTGAGTACCTACTGTCAAAACTTTCACCTCCCTTCATTCTATAAGAAATAAGAATCAAAGTTCTATGGATACAGCATGAGCTATACAAGGGATACTTTCCTTCTGTTGATAAGATAGGGGTGAATGAAGAGCCCCAGTAGCTACAATTAAAATTTTTTTAAGATCACCTTCTCTCATTCGGCGAAGGAAATGTCCGTAAGTTACAGTAGCAGAACAACCGCAGCCACTGCCACCTGCAAAAACTGGTTGATCCTTGCTATATATTAAGATTCCGCAATCTGTAAATTTTTCAGCAGGTATATCAATACCATGTTTAATTAATAATTCTCCAGCAATTCTATGTCCAACGCTTCCTAAATCCCCAGTAGCAATTAAGTCGTAATAGTCTGGAGAGATATTTAAATCTCTGAAATGTGCTTCGATAGTATCTACTGCAGCAGGAGCCATAGCGGTTCCCATATCAAAAGGATCGCCAATTCCCATATCAATAACTTTGCCAATGGTAGCTGATGTTACCTTAGGACCGTATCCGCTACTGGATACTAGGGCAGCTCCTGCTCCAGTTACAGTCCATTGGGCAGTAGGTGGCTTTTGTCCACCATATTCTGTAGGGTATCTAAATTGCTTTTCAGCAGCTATGTTATGGCTGGAAGCACCAGTTACTACATAGTTTGCAGCACCGGTGTCTACGATTAATGAGGCTAAGGATAGTCCCTCCATAGAACTGGAGCAAGCACCGAAGACACCTAAGAAAGGTAGCCCTAATGTTCGTGCAGTAAAACTACTGGATATTATTTGATTCATTAAGTCACCACTAATAAAAAAATTAACATCTTCTTTTTTTACATTCCCTTTTTTTATTGCAGTTTCACAAGCTTGCTCCAATAGTTTTTTTTCTGCTTTTTCACAGCTAGCCTGACCTAACCAAACATCTTGGTGAAGTGTGTCAAAATCTTCTGCTAAAGGACCTTTAGACTCGAAAGGACCACCTATAGCCGCTGAGGCTATTATTGTTGGCTTAGATTTAAAAACCCAACTTTGATGACCTTTTAGCATTTATATCCCACCTAACCCTCTAATAATTAGTGTAATAATGGCTACGAAGAAAGCAGCCACCGTTCCATAGACAATTACTGCTCCTGATAGTTTAAACATATTTCCACCAACACCTAAAACATATCCTTCTGTTCTATGTTCGATAGCAGCAGAAGCCATAGTGTTGGCAAAGCCGGTTATTGGAATAGCTGTTCCTGCACCAGCCCATTGGCCAATATGATCGAAAACCCCTAAACCTGTTAATATAATAGAGAGGATTATTAAAACAGCTACGGCAGGATCTCCAGCAGTTTTTTCTGTAAAATTAAAATACTTAATAAAAAACCATTGTAATAGCTGTCCTAATATACAAATAGAACCGCCTACAATGAAGGCTCTAAAGCAGTTTTTTAATACTGGGCGTTTTGGCGTTAAATCCTTTGCAAAATCTTGAAATTCTTGCTGAATTGGCGTAAACTTTTTCTTTTTAGATTTTGACATAAAATCACCACCTTTTAGTTTAATAAGTAAGGTTCTAACATATTCATCAAAGTTTTCAGTTTGTCTGCATTTGTAGCATACATTTCTTTTGCAGCCTTATCCTCTGTTTCTAGGGCATAGGAAAGTAAATCTGCATGACACTGTTGAATGTTGGTATGAAGTAATTCCTTAACTTGAGGTTGAGGAATTTCTATAGAATCATCAAACAAATCTAGGTATAAATCACCAGAAGAATCCGCTTGACCTATAAATACGTTGTCTAAGGAAACACCAGCTTTTGCTAATTCTACTTTTAACCAGGCTCTATTCAAACCACGATTTGAAAGGGATTCGTCCAATATATTACCATCTAATATTACTGTTTGAGGTTCGGAACTTGGAGCAACCTTTCTTTGTAAATCACGAGCTGTAATAGGTTTTTTATCAGATTTAACCATTACATTTATTTCGCCAGTAGATTCCATAACTTCAAATTCAACATCGCTAAACTAAAGACGTTTTTTGATCTTAATTCTCTTAGTAGTTCTTCCCCTGTAAATCTGACTTCTTTCAGATTTTCTTCCATGACCTTACCGTCTTTAATTACTATAGTTTCTCTTCCATTAATTGCATCGTGGAATGCCTTACTCTTTAAGGATAAGTAGTCTAAAGCTATCAAAAAAGAAATCCAGACTCCTAATGAAATAATAGAGTGTGTAATATTAGTCACTAGACCTAATGAAATAAGCGTAATCATTAAGGCGATTATAGTATAATTTACAAATTTATAAGGTGTAATTCTTGACAAGCTACCTCTACCCAGTAGTCTAATTAAAGGCACTGTTAATACAAACATAACCATTGCTCTTACAAGCATTATCATCCAATCTTGCATATTTTCACCTACTTAAATACATTTATATTGGGGTTCTTCAAATTCTAATTTTTTAACTCTATTTTCTATATCCTTAATAACCTGTTTTGTTGTATTTAGTGCTGATCTATATATGGCTTTTTCTTCATTGTTACTACTTTGTAGGGAATAAACTTTTAATGTACTTTCAACACCTTTAAGATTTGCCAACGTTTGTTTTACTTTCCTTCCTACTGTCATCAGAACCAACTCCCTTGAATAATTCTGACTTTATTATTTGATAATTTATAAAGGAATATAACTTATATATGTAGGTCTTTGATGGTAAATTAAAGTAGAAATATGTATTTGTAAATTATTTTTCACAAAATACTAAGAATATATACAGAATAAAAAACAATGTACTTTTAAGCACATTGTTTTTTGAAAAATTAGACTGAGTATAAAGAATACCTTGCTTAATGGATAAGTGCAAAACTATAACCTTTAGACTGTAATAACTCAATTATAGCTGGCAGTGCATCTACAGTTGACTGTTTCGTAGCAGAATCATGCATTAAAACTACCAAATTTTCGTTACGGCTTTCAGCAAAGTTAATATTTTCTCTAAGTGTGTTTAGTTGTTCTTCAATTGATACATTGTGCTTTAACCCATCTTTATTTTCAGCATTCCAATCAAGGAAATACATTCCTTGGCTTAGAAGCTTATCTTTCATTGGATTTTTCCAAGACTCAAAAGAACCACCTGGAAATCTTACTACTCGTGTAGATGAAGGATATCCAATAATTTTAATAATGGCGTCTTTTGTTTTTTCAAGTTCAGCCTGGAATGCATCTATATTTACACTTTTATTAGGATATATTTTATTGTAGTCGTGGCTGTAGGTGTGGTTAGCTACTGCATGTCCCTCGTCAAAGATCCTTTTTAAAATATGCGGATTCTTATCAACATAACTTCCTAATACAAAAAAAGTAGCTTTAACTTCATAGTATTTTAAAATTTCTAATACCTGTGGTGTTATTACAGTGTTTGGCCCATCATCAAATGTTAAAAAAGAAAATTTTTGTCCATCCTTTTGTCCAAAGGTATAGACCTCTTCTGCAGCTATTGAAGGGAAAGGCCTTTCCTTGTGAACTTTATTATCTTTTTCACGTCCATCTTTCCTTGTATTAGGAGCTTCTACTGGTTTTTCAACAGAGTTTTTTGAAGAAGTTTTTTCAGCTGAATTATTCACAGTCTTATTTGTAGGTGAATTTTCTATCTTCTTGTCTTTTTCTAGATTAACATCAGTGTTGCTGAGAAGATTTTTAGCCTTTGATTGTTCAACTAACAGGAAATCATAACACAGTATTATTGGTAATGACATTATTAGTATTGTTAAAAAAAGTATTGATGATTTGCATCTGTTTCTAATTGTGTATGTGTCTTTTTCCTGCATAACCGATCCCTTCTTAAAAATATATATTAACTATTCAGCAATAGTATATTGATATATATTATAAAAAGTTACAAAATATCAATAGATTAACTAGAAATATTAAGTAGCTCTTAAATGTTTTCTATTGACTAGCTCTGTAATAAAATAGGGCCTATCAGCATAAATACTTATAGGGGTGATTTGTATGGAGATTACAAAAAGTTGTTTTAAATGCGGAGGGGTAATTTTTAATTTGAATCAAAGGCCCGGTGAGTATGATGCTATATGTTCTGAATGTGGAAATATAGTATCGAATATAAAGCTGGAAAAATATGAAACCATGGAAAGTAGTTGTAGTAAATGCAAGAGCACAAGGTTTAAAGCTAGAGTAAAGAAGGATAAGGATGTAGAAAATTGGACTGTAGAGTGCATAGAATGTAAAGCAGCACCGGAAAAGAAGTTTGTAGATTCTGAGTTGAGAGAAATTGATGGGATAACAAGGGAAAATTTGATTTTAAAGGATACCATAGATGAATTAAATTATAGAATTAGAGAATTAGAGAGTGAATTAGCTAGTTTAGCTTATAAAGTAAGTGCTGAGGACGGGACATTTGATTTAAAATCCTAATAAAATATTGAGCCGAATTTTAAAAACGGCTCATTTTTTTTATTTTAGTGGGGACTATAGCTAAAGGAAGAGTGTGCTTTATTACAAAATCATTCAAAAAAATATATTAATTGTTCAATTGCTTTATATAAAGGAAGGAGTATATTATGACTAAAAAACTTACCGGTTACAAGAAAAAGATGGCGCTTTTAGGGCAAAAGATGATAGCGGAGGAGTTAAAAAATGAAATTAAAAATTCAATAGAAAATGATAAAGTAGAAGGGAATAAGATTTTGAATACTAAATTGAGTTAGCTATAGCACCTCTAATTGTGATGTGATACTATATATGCAGTAAATATTTATATGGCATCACTACAAAGGAGGAATCAAATGGAGTGGGAAATTAAACATTTTAGAGACTTATCCTCAGAAGAACTATACAATATTTTAAAGCTTAGAAGTGAGATTTTTGTTGTTGAACAGCAGTGTGTTTATTTGGATTGCGATGATAAAGATAAAGTTTCTATTCAACTCTTCAAAAAAAATCATAAGGGTGATGTAGTTGCTTCTGTAAGAATTTTACCTAAGGGTATATCTTACACTGAACCATCCATTGGAAGGGTAGTGGTAAGAAAAGATTACAGAGGGAAAGGCATAGCTTCAAGAATGATGAAAGCAGCTATAGATTATATTAAAAGAGAATTTAATGACAGTCCTATTAGAATATCAGCGCAACTACATTTGCTGGAATTCTATAAAAGTGTTGGATTTCAGCCTGTTTCGGAGCCCTATTTAGAGGATAATATACGCCATATTGAAATGCTGCACAGATAAAGCAGTTTTATTTTATAGTACTAGTTATCTAGTTGATTTCAAGAATAAAAAGCATCCTTAAGATGCTTTTTATTCTTGCTTATTGATATTAGCTGCTAATAAATCTCTAATCTCTGATAGAAGTACCTCTTCCCTTGAAATCTTTTTCGTTTCCTCAACTTTTTCTTCTTCAACCTTTCTTAGATTACTAAGCCTATTTATAGTTTTTACTATCATAAATACAGAGAAAGCTATAATTACAAAGTCTAGAATGTTTTGCAAGAATACACCATATGTAATTTTCACTGAAGCAATTTCCCACACCCTATCTTTAATGTCAATCTTACCAAGCAAAATTCCAATTAGAGGTGTGATAATATCTTTTACTAATGAAGAAACTATATTGTTAAAAGCACCACCGATTATAATACCTACGGCTAAATCAATTACATTACCTCTCATGGCGAACTTCTTAAATTCTTTCCACATAAAAACACATCCTTTCAATAATACTTATATTATAGCAAAAAACAAAGGAAGTATATGAAATTAGTATGAATTAATGAAGGAGGTTTATTCATGAATATTAGGAAAGCAGATAGAAAGTGGAGGCAATATGAAAAAAGTAGCGGTAGTATTTAATGGTGGAACAATATCTATGCTTGTTGATGAAAGGATAAAGGTGGCGATACCAGGACTTACTGGTGAAGAAATAATGAAGATGGTTACAGGTATTGAACGATTTTGTGAGATTGAAACATATACATTTTCAAATTTGCCTAGTCCTCATATGAATGTAAAATCCATGTTAGACTTGTCTAAGTTTATACAAAATTTATTAGCTAGGAAGGATATACATGGTGTAGTAGTAACTCATGGTACAGATACTCTAGAAGAAACTGCGTATTTACTAGACTTAACATTAGATACACCTAAGCCAGTGATAATTACCGGTGCTATGAAAAGTAGTTCAGAACTAGGATATGACGGGCCATCTAATTTAGCTGAAGCAATTTGCACAGCAATTTCAGATCAGGCCATGGGAAGAGGAGTTCTAGTATGTTTCAATGGTAAATTAAATAGTGCTAGTGAAGTTACAAAGGTTAATACAATGAGTATTGACGCATTTGCAACGCCTAGTTTTGGGCCCTTAGGAATTGTAGACAATAATGAAGTAATTTTTTATAGAAAAAATACTTTATCTAAAAAAATTCTAGTAGATAGCATTAATACAGACGTAGACGTAATTAAATGTACAGCAGGCCAAGATTCTAGTTTAATAAACTTCTGTATAGAAAAGGGAGATAAGGGTTTAATTCTGGAAGCCATGGGCAGAGGAAATGTTCCTCCTACAATGATTCCAGGAATAGAACGAGCTATTAGAGAAAATGTTTTAGTGATATTAGTGTCAAGATGTTTTGAAGGAAGAGTGCATGACTCTTATGGCTATGAGGGAGGGGTAAAATGCTAAGACGTATGGGTGTTGTTTTTGTGGATCATATGCCTGGACAAAAGGTTAGAATAAAGCTAATATTAGCTTTAAGTAAAACTAAAAACTTGAAAGAAGTTAGAACTATGTTTCTGGAGAAATAGACTATTAAAATAAAGAAAATAGGAGATTAAGTGAATAAGGTGAAGTAAATTTAAAAAAATCCTTGAAATAATGGTAGTAGTTTATGTATAATTAGTATAATTGTTAGAAGAGTGTTATTATGACTGGAGTTGATTTGTAGTGATATATAGTATGACAGGATTTGGCCGGAGTGGATACGAAGTTGAAGGTAAGAAAAGCTTTAATGTAGAAATAAAGGGTGTTAACCACCGATATCTTGATATTAATATACGAATGCCAAGATTGATGAATAGTTTAGAAGATAGAATAAGAAAATTGATTGGTGAATATATAAGTCGTGGAAAAATAGATCTCTTTATTACATATAATAATTACGAGAAATTAGGAGTTAGTGCACATTTAAATAGCACTTTAGCTGACAGTTATGTAAAATGTTTGACTGAGATAAAAAATAGATATCCACATATACGAGACGATATATCAGTATCTTTAGTTGCTAGATACCCAGATGTTATTTATGTTCAAGAAAATGAAGAAGACGTAGATGAGCTTTGGGAAATGCTCAAGAAAGCTTTAGTAGAAGCTATTCAGGACCTTAAAGAAATGAGAAGGGTAGAAGGAAACAAGCTTAAGGAAGACATAATAGTTAAGTGTCATCATATGGAAAGAGAAGTTAATATAATTGAAGGAAAGGCTGATTCCCTGGTTCCTGCATATAAGGCTAGATTAATGGATAAATTAAAGGAGCTTTTAGAAAATGTAGAATTAGATGAGAATAGGCTAAATATGGAGCTAGCAATCTATGCTGATAAAAGTAGCATAGATGAAGAAATTACTAGATTAAAGAGTCATATTGAGCAGATGAAAGTTACATTAGATTCTGATGAGCCGGTAGGTAGGAAATTAGATTTTATAGTTCAGGAAATGAATAGAGAGACCAATACTATCGCTTCAAAGTCCAATGACATAGATATAACAAATTCTGCTTTAAATATAAAAAATATAATAGAAAAAATCAGGGAACAAATTCAAAATATTGAATAGTGTAGGAGGAAGGTAATGAGCATTAAGTTAATTAACATTGGATTTGGCAACATTGTATCAGCTAACAGGCTGGTTGCTATTGTAAGTCCAGAATCAGCACCTATAAAAAGAATAATTCAAGAAGCAAGAGATAGAGGTATGTTGATAGATGCAACATATGGAAGAAGAACAAGAGCTGTTATTATTACAGATAGTGACCATATTATTCTTTCAGCAGTACAACCGGAAACCGTTGCACACAGACTATCTACAAAGGAAGAAGAAACTGTAGATGAGGTAGATGAATAATGAATCAAAAGGGAATATTAATAGTTTTATCCGGTCCCTCCGGTGCCGGAAAGGGTACTATTTGTAAAGCTTTATTAGAAAGCGCGGACTTTTGGTTGTCAATTTCCGCAACTACAAGAGCTCCACGAGTAGGAGAAGTACACGGGAAGAACTATTATTTTATAACAAAAGAAGAATTTGAAGATAGAATAAAGAAGGATGATTTTTTAGAGCATGCTGAAGTTTATGGCAATTATTATGGTACACCTAAAGGAGAGGCTTTGAAAGCCATAGAAGAAGGAAGAGATGTAATTTTAGAAATTGACATTCAAGGAGCTTTAAAGGTGAAGGAAGCTTACCCAGGAGGTGTGTTCATTTTTATACTACCTCCATCAATGGAAGAGCTTAAGAATAGAATAATACAAAGGGGAAGCGAAACACCAGAGTCCCTAATGACAAGGTTCAAATCAGCATATCAAGAAATTAATTATGTGTCAAAATATAACTATGCAGTAGTAAATGATACTGTAGAATCTGCAGTTAAAAAAATTCAAGCAATTATAGTTGCAGAAAAGTGTCGAGTTGATAGAATAAAAGATGATATTTTAGATTCTAAGGAGGGTTTAATACATGAACAACTCTATGATTAATCCATCAATAGTTGAGTTATTAAATAAAGTAGATAATAGATATACACTGGTAACTGTAACAGCCAAAAGAGCAAGACAGTTAATAGAGGGAGCTAATCCAATGGTTAGGGTACCTTCCAATAAACCATTAACTGTTGCTATAAATGAAGTAAATGCAGGCAATATACTTTATGAAACACAAAAAGAGGGTATCAAATAATGTTATATAAAAAAAATGTGGTAGTAGGGGTATGTGGCGGAATAGCTGCATATAAAGCCTTGGATATAGTAAGTGCCTTAAGAAAGAAGGGTATAAATGTAGATGTTATTATGACAGAGCATGCTACCAAATTTGTAACGCCTCTTACATTTCAATCTATCAGTGCAAATGCAGTAATAGTTGATATGTTTCAGGAACCTAAAGTATGGGAAATTCAACATATTTCATTGGCAAAAAAAGCGGATCTAATTTTAGTAGTGCCTGCTACTGCAAATATTATTGGTAAGGTTGCTAATGGTATTGCAGATGATATGCTTTCAACTACTATTATGGCTTCTAAAGCGCCGGTTGTTTTTGCTCCTGCCATGAATACAAATATGTATGAGAATCCAATTGTACAACAAAATATTGAAAAGTTGAAATCCTTTGGGTATCGTTTTATACAACCTGCTTCTGGTAGATTAGCCTGTGGTGATCTTGGAAAAGGAAAGCTGCCAGAACCTAAGCATATAACAGATATAGTTTTATCAAAATTATATATAAACAAGGATTTACTAGGTAAAAAGGTACTAGTTACTGCTGGGGGTACTATGGCACCAATAGACCCTGTCAGATATGTTGGGAATCACTCTTCTGGTAAAATGGGCTATGCTATAGCTGAGGAAGCAAGAGATAGAGGAGCAGAGGTAACTTTAATATCTGGACCTACAAAGTTAGATGGGCCTCAAGGGATTAAGATTATTCCTGTAAATACCAATGGAGAAATGCTAAAAGCTTCCTTAGAATACTTTGATAACAGCGATATAATTATTAAGTGCGCTGCGGTATCAGATTTTAAGGTAGAAAAATATAGTGACGTAAAAATAAAAAAGAATAGTGATGGCTTTAATTTAAAGCTTATTCAGGATAATGATATATTAGCGGAACTAGGAAAAAGAAAGAAGGAAAAGCAGCTACTCGTTGGTTTTGCAGCAGAAAGTAATGATTTGACTCAGAATGCAACCACTAAGCTAAAAAAGAAAAATTTAGACTACATTATTGCTAATGATATTACAGGAAGTGATACTGGATTTGGTTCTGATTATAATAGAATCAATATAATTTCTAATGATGGTAAGGTTATAGCTCTAGACAAAATGAGCAAAAGGGAAGCTGCAAGGGAGATTTTTAATACTATTATGAAAAGGCGCTAGAGCGCTTTTTTCTTTTAAGGGGAGAGGTCATGGAATATAAATACGCCGGAATAGTAGTTAATAATGAGTCTATAATGGTGGATAAATTATTTACCTATAAGATCCCAACGGAGCTAAGAGGATTAATTCAAATTGGCCATAGAGTGAAGGTTCCCTTCGGAAGAGGGGATAGGCTTATTGATGGCTTTGTTTTAGAATTGAAGGAGGACTTAGAGCAAAAGATTCCATATATAAAAAGTATAAAAACTATTTGTGACGAGTTTCCCTTGTTTAATGAGTTGGATTTAGATCTCATAAATATGATGAAAAAGCGTTATTTAGCCACTTACATAGATTGTATTAAGTTAATTATTCCTACTGGTATAACGAAAGGGATTAGAAAAAAAACTGCCAACTTATTATACGTTAAACTTGCACCAGAAGGAAAGTTTAACAAAAGCCCTTACAAGGAAATATATACTGCTGTAAAGAATAACCCAGGGGTATATACTAAAAGCGCTTTGAGTAAAGAGTTTGCCTATTCCTTAAGTTCTGTAAATACAATGATTAAGCATGGTTTTCTTACTACTGAGGAAACAGTTATAGATAGATTAGATTCAAAGCAATACAACAAGTATTCAGCTAAAATTCTTAATGATGAACAGGAAAGAGCAGTAAGCTCAATATTGTATAAGGATGGAGGCAAGTTCCTTCTCCATGGGGTTACAGGTAGTGGTAAAACTGAAGTTTATCTTCATTTAGTGGATAGTATGTTAACAGAAGGAAAAGATAGTATTGTACTAGTACCAGAAATATCCTTAACCCCTCAAATGGTAGAGCGTTTTAAAGGTAGATTTGGTAATAATATAAGCGTTTTCCATAGTAAAATGTCTGATGGTGAACGATTTGATGAATGGATGCGTATTAAGAAAAGAAAAACAAAAATTGTTATTGGTGCTAGATCAGCCTTGTTTTTACCTCTTGAAAATTTAGGCATGATTATAATTGATGAAGAACATGAAAATAGCTATAAGTCTGAAAGTAATCCTAAATATGATGCCCGTGAAGTGGCAGAATATATAGCTGAAATGAAAGGATGTAAGCTTGTGCTGGGTACAGCTACACCATCTTTAGATTCATATTATAGAGCAAAATTAGGAGAATATGAGCTATTAGAAATAAAAAATCGAGTAGATAATGCTAAGCTACCTAATATGATGCTAGTTGATATGAGAGAGGAGTTAGCTAATAATAACAGATCTATCTTTAGTTTGAAGCTACACTCTGCTATTAATGAAGCTTTAGCCAAGGGTGAACAAATAATTTTGTTTCTAAATCGAAGGGGATTCTCCACCTTTGTTTCCTGTAGAAAGTGCGGTTTTGTATATAAGTGTAAACAGTGTGATATATCATTAACTTATCACAGAGAAGATAATTTAATGCACTGCCATTACTGTGGCTATAAAGAGTCCATTAAGAACAAGTGTCCTAAATGTTCCAGCAAATATATAAAGTATTTTGGTATAGGAACAGAAAGGGTAGAGGAAGAAGTAAAAAAACATTTTCCTCAGGCTAAAACTCTTAGAATGGATATGGATACCACTAGAAGGAAAAATTCATATATTGATATATACGAAAGTTTCAAAAAAGGTGAGGCTCAAATCTTGATAGGAACTCAAATGATTGCTAAAGGATTAGATTTTCCAAATGTAACATTAGTAGGAGTATTAGCAGCAGATTTAACTTTGAATTTACCAGATTATAAGTCTGCAGAAAGAACCTTTCAATTATTGACACAAGTATCTGGTAGAGCAGGAAGAAGTAGCAAGCAGGGAAAAGTAATAATTCAAACTTATAGTCCGGAACATTACAGTATCCAATTTTCTTTGACCAACGATTACAAGGGCTTTTATAATGAAGAAATAAATATAAGAGAAACCATGAATTATCCTCCTTTCAAGAAGATAATTAACATTAACCTTAGTTGTGACAAAGAGAACTTGTTGATTAGAACTATAAAAGATCTAGGACTTAAAATTAAAGAGTATTTAGAGGAAGATAAAAATATTAGTATGCTGGGACCATGTCCCTGCGCTATTTCAAAAATAAAAGATATGTATAGATGGCAGATAATTCTTAAAGGAGAGTTTCCTTTTGACACCGCAGCAAAAATAAAGAATATTGTATATGAAGAGTTAAAAGATGTTTATACGGAAGTAAAACTTAATTTAGATGTTAATCCAAATAGTTTAATTTAAAGGGAGGAATATAGAATATGGCTTTGAGAAATATTAGAACAGATAACGATGAAATTTTAAGAAAAAAAAGTAGAATAGTTGATGAAGTAAATGATAGAATTAAAGTATTGGTAAAAGATATGATAGAAACTATGTATCATGAAGAAGGGGTTGGATTAGCTGCACCTCAGGTAGGAATCTTAAAACGTATTGCTGTAGTGGATGTAGGGGAAGGGGTACATGTATTTATCAATCCTGAAATCTTAGAGGAAAATGGAAGTTGTGTAGATTTAGAAGGTTGTTTAAGTTTACCTGGAAGACAAGGTAAAGTTGATAGGCCTTCTAAAATAAAAGTTAAGGCCCTTAACGAAGATGGTGAGGAATTTGTGTTAGAGGCAGAAGGTTATTTTGCTAGAGCAATCTGCCATGAGGTAGATCATCTTAATGGTATATTATTTACTGATAAATTAGTTAGAAGCGAGGAAGAATAGCTATGAAAATTGTTTTTATGGGAACACCGGAATTTGCTGTGCCTACATTAAAAGCTTGTATAGAAAATTTTAATGTAACTGCAGTTTTTACTCAGCCAGATAAACCAAGAGGTCGAGGTAAAAAGCTTGCTTACAGTGAGGTTAAAGAAGAAGCCCTTAAGCATAATATAGAAATATTCCAGCCAGTAAAGCTTAAGGATGATAGGGATACCATTGAGAAACTAAAAGAAATGGCACCGGATTTTATTATTGTAGTAGCTTTTGGGCAAATACTACCTAAAGAAGTGCTGGATATACCAAAGTATGGATGCATTAATTTACATGCTTCACTATTGCCTAAGTATAGGGGAGCAGCTCCTATTAACTGGTGTATTATAGATGGAGAAAAGTATTCTGGTAATACTACTATGCTAATGGATGTAGGGCTAGATACTGGAGATATTCTTCTTCAAAGCAAAGTAGAAATTACTGATAGTATGACAGCAGGGGACTTGCATGACATCTTGATGGAAGATGGAGCAGAACTTATGGTGAAAACTATAAAAGCTATGGCCAATAATGAAATTACTCCTATTAAGCAAGATGATAGTAAAAGTTGTTACGCTTCAATGCTTAATAAGGAGATGGCCCATTTACAATGGAATCAACCTGCAGTTAATATAGTTAATCTAGTAAGAGGATTAAATCCATGGCCAGTAGCTATATGTAAATATAAGGATAAAGCTATGAAGGTTTTTCTTGCAGAAGTAAAGGGTGAAAATAAAGGAGAGAAACCTGCTACCATAGTGAAGGTGTCAAAGGAGGGTATTTTAGTAGCTGCTACAGATAAGTATGTATTAATAAAAGAAGTACAGTTCCCTAATGGAAAGAGAATGACCGTAGCAAATTATTTAAACGGGAACACTGTAGAAGAAGGGACAATATTAGAATAAATTGAGGTATTGTATATGAACAGTAGGAAAATTGCTGTAGAAATATTGAATATGGTCTTGTATGAAGGAGCTTATTCAAATATTATAATTCGAAAGCTTTTAAATAAGTATAATGTGAAAGAAAAGGATAGAAGTCTTATTACGGAAATAGTATATGGGACTTTAAAATATAAGTATAAACTAGATGTAATCCTGTCTAATTTAATAAATAGACCCTTTAAGAAAGTAGACAAAAAAGTTTTAAATATACTCAGAATTTCTATATATCAATTTATATATTTAGATAAGGTTCCTGAATATGCCATTGTAAACGAAGCAGTGAATCTAGCTAAAGAAATATCTATTGCTTCAAGTAAGTTTGTCAATGGTGTACTTAGAGCTTATCTTAGAAATAAAGATAAAAATTTTAACAAAGAAAAAGGAATAGTCAGTGAATTAGCCTATGAATACTCCTTTGATAAATGGATGGTAAAACTTTTTGTGAATCAATATGGTATAGAAAGGGCTAAGGAAATTCTTTATGGACTAAATAGCATTCCTTCTATTACTGTTAGAATCAATAGTCTACATTGGGAAATTAATGATGTTTATCAGAGGTTGAAAACTTTAAATCACAATGTGGAAAAGGGAGTTGTTTGCCCTACTTCTATAAAGATTATAAAAGGTAGTAATGTGGAGAATAATCCGCTTTTTTCAGAGGGGGCTATAACTGTTCAGGATGAAAGTGCTATGTTAGCAGTACTGGCATTAGAAGTGAAAAAGAATCAAAAGCTTTTAGATATGTGTGCTGCTCCAGGTGGAAAGACTACCCATATGGCAGAGCTACTTCAGGGTAGCGGCAGTGTTTTAGCTTGGGATTTATATAAGCATAAAATAGATTTGATTTTAGATAATGCTAAAAGACTTGGCATCCCAAATATTCATGCTGATGTATCGGATGCTACCGTATTTAATGATAAATTTCAGGAGTCTTTTGATAGTGTTTTAGTTGATGTGCCTTGTTCTGGTCTTGGGATAATAAGAAAAAAACCAGAGATAAAGTGGACTAAAACTCAAAAAGATATGGAAGCCTTGTATCATATTCAGGATCGTATTTTAGAGAACGCCTGTAAATATGTAAAAAGGGGAGGTTGTGTAGTATATTCTACCTGTACTCTAAATGTGATGGAAAACGAAAAAAGAATATATAAATTTTTAAAGAAAAATAAAGAGTTTGAAATTGAAAAATTGAATTTTGCTGAACAAACAAATTTTTTATATAATGATAGTGGCATGCTCACAATATTGCCCAGCCCTGATATGGACGGATTTTTTATAGCAAAATTGAGGAGAAAAATATAGGAGAAATGACAATGAAAAATATTTTTGATTTAAAAATAGTAGAATTACAGAGCTGGATGGAATATAATGGAGAAAAGGGGTTTAGAGCTAAACAAGTTTTTGATTGGATTTATAAAGGAACTTTAGATTTTATGGATATGGTTAATATCCCTTTAAGCCTAAGAAATAAGCTTAAGAGCAATTTTGCCATTGATCTTCCTGAAATAATCAAGTCTTATAAATCTAATTTGGACGATACTGTAAAAATGTTGTTGAAATACCAAGATGGCAATGTTATAGAAACAGTTATTATGAAATATAAGTATGGCAACACCGTTTGTGTATCTTCTCAGATTGGTTGTGGCATGGGTTGTAAATTTTGTGCTTCCACTATTAATGGTGTAGTTAGAAGCTTAACTGCAGGAGAAATACTTGGTCAGGTTATAGTGGCTGGTAGGTTTTTAGGAGAAAGAATTTCTAATGTTGTTATAATGGGTAGCGGAGAGCCCTTAGTTAATTATGACAATGTTTTGAAATTTATTGAAATAGTAAATTGGGAGCAGGGTTTAAATATTGGTCAAAGGCATATAACTCTTTCTACCTGTGGTATAGTTCCTAAAATACATCAGTTAGCTGAGGAAAATTTACAAATAACCCTAGCTATATCTTTGCATAGCCCTTGGGATGAGGAAAGAAAAAAGATAATGCCAATAGCAAATGAATATTCCATTATTGACATTGTTGAAGCTTGTAAATATTATATAAATATAACAGGAAGAAGAATAACCTTTGAGTATGCATTAATAAATAATGTAAACGACAGGAAAGAGGATGCAGAGCAATTGATAAAGCTATTAAAAGGAATGTTATGCCATGTAAACTTGATTCCGATGAATGAAGTAAAGGAGAGTTCTTTTAAAAAGTCCTCAGTTTCTAGTATTCAATCTTTTCAAAAAAAATTAGAAGAGGGAGGAATTGATACAACAATTAGAAGAGAGTTAGGTGCTGATATAAATGCAGCTTGTGGTCAATTAAGAAAAAGTTATATAGAAAATAATATTGATTAAGAGAGGGGTGAATATATGCTGGGGGCCTTAACAGATATTGGAAACATTAGACAGATTAATGAAGATTATTTTTCGTACTCCATAATAGATGATATAGAAATTTATATAGTAGCAGACGGCATGGGGGGACATAATGCTGGAGAAGTTGCCAGCCAAGTGGCTGTGGAAGCAGTTATACAATATATTAAAGAAAATAAAGACACATCAGACTTAAAAGATTTGCTAAAGGATGCCATAGTCCACGCTAATAGTGTTATTTATAATAAGTCTAAAGAGAACCCTGATTTGAAAGGAATGGGGACAACTATTACAGCCTATTTTAAGAAAGGTAATGAATCAATGGTAGCCAATGTAGGTGATTCTAGTTGTTATATAGTGAAAGATGATAAAATTAGTAAAATAACAAAAGATCATTCTTTAGTTCAACAATTAATTGATGAAGGTACTATAACTGAACAAGAGGCTAAAAATCATCCTAATAAGAATATAATAACTCGAGCGATTGGAACCAGCCCTGATGTGGATGTTGATATTTTTGTATTAGAACCAAGGGGGATTAACAAAATTATCTTATGTAGCGATGGACTTACCAACGAAGTTCAACCACAAGAGATATACCAATGTATTAAGGCAAACACAGACAATATGGAAGTATGTCGAGAATTAGTAAATTTGGCTAAGGAAAGAGGAGGCAAAGATAACATAACGTTGATGGTTATTGGAGGGGAGTGTAATAATGATAGGGACCATATTGAATAACAGATACGAGATACTGGAAAAAATCGGCGAAGGCGGTATGGCTGAGGTCTACAAAGCTCGATGTCATAAGTTAAATAGGTATGATGCAGTAAAAATATTAAAGAGAGATAGTGCTAATGATCCAATTGTGGTAGAAAAGTTTAAGCGTGAGGCTACTGCCGTTGCAAACTTATCTGATAGTAACATAGTTAATATTTTTGATGTAGGAACGCAAGATGGCGTAAACTACATAGTAATGGAGTATGTTAAGGGAAAAACATTAAAGGAATTAATTACTGAAAATGTTAGACTAAGCTATGAAAGAGCTATCGATATAGCAATACAAATTACCAAGGCATTAGATTGTGCTCATAGAAATAACATAATCCATAGAGATATAAAGCCACAGAATATTTTATTAACTGAAGAGGGAATAGTAAAGGTTACTGATTTTGGGATAGCAAAGGCAAGTAGTAATGTGACTATTACTAATTCTAATAAGGTAATTGGCTCAGCTCATTATTTTTCACCAGAGCAAGCACGTGGAAATTATGTAGATACAAGAACCGATATATATTCTTTAGGTATAGTTATATATGAAATGGTGACTGGAAGGTTGCCTTTTGATGCCGAAAGTCCCGTTACCATAGCTTTAAAGCATTTACAAGATACAGCAATTCCACCTATTGAACTTAACAGCAGTATACCTAGTGGATTGAATACACTAATTCTTAAGTGTATGGAAAAGGATCCTAATAATAGATATCAATCTGCTAGAGAAGTATTAATGGATCTGATTAATATTCAGAGAAACTTAGATTATGAAGTGGTGACTGCACCAGTAGAAAATGACCATACTAGAGTTATGGAACCAGTTAATGCACCTAGATATAGTGATGACGATGATGATTACGACTATGATTACGATTCTAGGGTAAGCAATAAGACTAAAAGATATCTTATATACTTTTTAATTGGAATTATAGTTTTAGTTATAGGTGGTATAACTGCAGTAGCATTTGCAAATAAAAATAAACGAAATGCTGACCCTAATGGTAAAAACATAGTTGAAAATGGAGAAGAAGTAGAAGTTCCTGATGTACTAGGAATGACAAGAGATGAAGCTAGGGAGCTTATTGAGAATAAAGGATTAGTTTATGAGGAAGAATTAGTAAATGATTCAGAAGTTGAAAAAGATAGGGTTATATCTGTAGTGGAACCAGAGATAGGATCTAAAGTTAAGAAGGGCAGAACGGTAATAGTTAGAGTTAGTATTGGTGCAGAGACCAATGAAGTACCAGATATGTCTGATATACAAGAGGAACAGCTAGAACAGATGTTGCGATCCTATGGTTTTAAAGTAGGTAAAATAACACGAGAATTTAGTGATGACGTTGACAAGGGTAAAGTGATTAGTCAATCTCCAGGTCCTGGTGAACAATTAGAAGAAGACGGAAAAATTGACTTTGTAATTAGTAAAGGTAAAGAAATAAAAATGACAAAGGTACCTAATTTAATAGGTAAAAACATCGATGAAATTGAGAGACTTATTCATGATGCTGGACTTACAGTACAAGATAAGACAGCAAAAGTAACTGAGGATCCAAGCAAGGTAGGGATGGTTTTTGAACAAAATCCACCAGCAAATTCTGAGGCTGAGGAAGGAGCTGGAGTAAGTGTAAGTTATTATGTATTAGAACAAGTAACTGTACCTAATTTTATGGATAAAACCATTGGCGAGATAAAAGAATTAGATGTTATAAAAAATAACAAAATAAAGATACAGGTATTCCCATCAACAATAGCCGATGACTCCTACATTGTTGTAGAAGTTGAACCAGGATATAGTGAAGGGGATAAGGTTAATGTTGGAACCACCATTAGATTGGTAGTTGAACCAGGAAACGGTGGAGATGAAGAAGAAGAATAGAATCCTGGCGATGAATGATCCTTCCGATAGGCGTGGTAAAGGTCAAAATCAAGGCTAATCAATTACACAATAAAATACTAGAGGTGCAAATATGTTAGGAACTATCATTAAAGGTATTGGCGGATTCTATTATGTAAAAGTCGAAGATCAAGTTATAGAATGTAAGGCAAGAGGTAAGTTCAGATATAATGAACTTACCCCTTTAGTGGGGGATAAGGTTGAGATAACCGTAAAAAACAATAAAGGGGTTATAGAAAAAATATTGCCTAGAAGCAATGAATTAATAAGACCTAATGTGGCAAACTTAACACAGGCCTTTGTAGTTTTTTCTATAAAGAAACCTAATATTAACATGGATCTCTTAAATAAGTTTCTAGTATTATGTGAAAGCAAAAATCTTAAGATCTTAGTTTGTATCAACAAAAAGGATTTGGCAGATGTACAGGATAAATCCTTCGTTGAAAGTTATTTTGGAACCATTGGTTATGAATACTATTTTATAGAGGCGAAGCATAGTCTTGGCATTGAAGAACTAAAAAGGTATCTAGCAAACAATGTTACTGTTGTATGCGGCCCTTCTGGTGTAGGAAAATCTACTTTAATTAATAAACTTTGTGGCAATGAAATTATGGCTACTGGTCTAATTAGTGAGAAAAATAATAGAGGTAAACATACCACAAGACATAGCCAACTTATAGAGGTAGAAGGTGGTTTTATAGTTGATACACCTGGGTTTTCTTCTCTAGATATAACCATGATAAAAAAAGAAGATTTACAACACTTTTTCCCAGAATTTGAGGACTATAATAATGGTTGTAAATTTAAAGGATGTTTTCATCATAAGGAACCAGCTTGTGCAGTTAAAACTGCTGTAGATAAAGGAATAATAAACATAGAGAGATATAATAGTTACATTGCTATATTAGAGGAACTAATGAAAATAAAGCCTTATAATTAATAATCTTTTAAATTTCACCCAGAATAAAGAATATAATCTTATTATTCTGGGTGAAATTTATATTCTAATAAACTTATGTAAAGTTACAAATGAAGTCTAAACACATAGAATATGGGAATAAATTAACAGTAAGGAAAATAAAATGAAAGTATCTCCTGAACTATTAAGTGTAGATAAGTAAATTGATTGTTAGAATATATCATATGGTTATCGGAGGGAAGTGTAATAATGATAGGAACCATATTGAATGACAGATACGAGATCTTGGAGAAGATAGGAGAAGATGACATAATCGAAATTTACAAGGCTAGATGTTATAAATTAGACCGTTATGATACCATTAAGATACTAAAAAAGAATTATATGGATAACCCTTTTATAATTGAAGATTTTAAACGTGAAGCTGCTGAGCTGGCGAAGTTATCAAATGCTAATATAGTAAATGTATATGATGTGGTATATCAAGGAGATATAAACTACATGGTCATGGAGTATGTTATTGGGAAAAGCTTGAAAGAATTAATAATTGAAAATGTAAAATTAAGTTATGAAAGATCTATAAATATAGCCGTTCAAATAGCAAAAGCTTTAGATTGCGCCCATAAAAATAATATAACTCATAGAGCTATTAGACCTGAAAATATTTTGATAACAGAAGGTGGCACTGTTAAGGTCACTAATTTTTCTATAAAAAAAGTTGATAAGGATTCAACTAGCACTAATTCACATGAATTTACCAGAATTATGAGATACTATTCTCCAGAGCAAGTGGAAAATAATCCTGTAGATGCCAGAGCTGATATATATTCTTTAGGTATAGTGATGTATGAGATGGTAACGGGTAAACTTCCTTTTAACGATGAAAACCCAGCAAAAATAAGAAATAAAATTCATCAAGAGTTAGCTATTGAACCTATACAGTTGAATAGTAACATACCTCTTATTTTAAACAATATAATTAAGAAATGTATAGAAAAAGATCCAAACAATAGATGCAACAATGCCAGTGAAATATTAATTGATTTATTAAGCTTGCAGAATAACATTGATTACCAAGTAGTATCGAAACCAGTGCAAAAGGATCATACTCAAGTTATGCCTCCTATTAGCCTTCCTAAGGCTCAAAGAGAAAATTTTAAAGCTAGACAGGTGAAAAAAGTCAATAAATCAAAAGTGAATGATAAAACAAAAAGTTATCTATTGTATACTTTAATGGGAATAATGGTATTGATTGTTGGTATTGTAGCAGTGATGAGCATTAGTGGATTAGACACTAGTAATAAGGATGAATCTAATAAGGTAAAAACCATACTTGTGCCAAATGTGGCGGAAAAGTCTAGAAAAGACGCAAAAAAAGCTATTAAGGGTGCAGGGTTTGTTTATAGAGAAATAACAGAAAATAGCTATGACGTTGAAGAGGGAGTAGTAATAGCTACTAATCCTGAAATTGGAACATCTGCAAAACAAGGTACTACTATAGAGGTTATAGTTAGTAGTGGCCCACCTAGGAAGACAGTCCCTAATCTTATAGGAAAATATGAATCTGAAGCTAAAGAAATTGTTCCACAGAATGGTTTTAGGATTGGAAAGACAAAATATATAAGGGATGGTAGATTTGTAAGGTATCATGTAGTAGATCAGACACCTAAGCCTGGGGAAGAACTTGAAGAAGGTGGAGTAATAACCTATACCGTAAATTTACAGTAAGGTGACACAAAATATCTATTGTTGAAACTGATATCCTAAAGCAACTACTAATTAAAATAAAACATATATTAACAAGAGAAAGAAGGGAGTTAGGGAATATGAAAGCATTACTAGTATCTGGCGGAAATCCTCCTTCTAAAGCTTTACTGATGAAAGAAGCAAAAGAGGCAGATTGTATAATTGGTATTGACAAAGGAATAGAGTGTTTATATGAAAACAAGATTAAACCTAATATTATAGTAGGTGATTTTGATTCTATAAATCCTACTTTGTTGAAAGATATAAAATCAAAGGTTACAGAAGTTGTTAAGTTTCCTGAAGAAAAAGATTTTACTGATAGTCAGTTGGCTATAGAAAAAGCATTAGATTTAAATGCCAAGGAAATTATCTTATTGGGGGCAACAGGCAACAGAATAGATCATACCTGGGCAAATGTAGGTTTACTTTATCAATGCCTAAAGGCAGGGGTGAAGGCTGTTATTAAGGATGATAAAAACACTTTGTTTATGGTAGATAAAGATATAAGGCTAAAAGTAAATAAGGAACCTTATTTCTCCTTGATTGCATACGGAGGTTCTGTTAAAGGATTAACCATTAAAAATGGAAAGTATGAGTTAAATCACCATGATCTTTTGCCTCATGAGAATATAAGTATATCTAATGAGTTTATAGGTAAAGATGTGGATATTACTTTTCATAGTGGTGTTTTATTAATAGCTTACACAAATGATTAATGTATTAGTAACATATTGAGTTTTATATTCATATAATAAATAATGAAATAATGATGAGGTGTGATTAGTTAGTTGAAACTCTCCAGAAAGGTTAGAAAGAAATTAGGACTTATATTAACATGCATCGGTGGTGGTATTGTATTAACTATAATAGTACCCATTTGGGGATGGATAGCTGCATCAGGAATAGCTATAATAGTCCTTGGGTGGCAGATAATGAATCACAGCCATCATTAGCAATTGTTACGAGGGGGCCCTATGAAAATTATTGCTATTAAACTTCCAAAGTTTCTTTCATCTATATTTAAAATATTTATACGTAGGTAACATAAAATAAAAAAATGCAATTGTTTTATAACAACTGCATTTTTTTATTTTTAAACTGCACGTTGAACTTTTCCGGAACGTAAGCATCTTGTACAAACGTGTATAGTTTTTGGAGTTCCTTTTACAACAGCTTTAACTCTTTTGATATTCGGAGTCCATGTTCTCTTTGATTGACGGTGTGAATGACTGTATTGAACACCGAAGACAACACCTTTATTGCAAATATCACATTTTCTTGACATTGAAAACACCTCCTTATATAATATCAAGATTATTAATCTTCAATTCAAACAATCATTATTTTAGCACACATTGTATAAAATATGCAAGTGAAATATAAAATTAATAGTGACTTAAAGACTATTTATTAATATTTCCTTGAATATAAGTAATAATTAATATAAAATAAACTATATGGAAATAATCAAGGAGGAGTTATTATGATTAAAATAACTAACGAATATGGTTTGATAGGTTATTCAGAAGAAGTGATAGCTAACATTGTTGGCCTATCTACTATGGAATGTTACGGAGTAGTAGGCATGGCTTCTAAGAACGCAACTGATGGACTTTGGGAATTAATTAAGGGCACAAATTTACATAAAGGAGTTAAAATACATTTCAAGGAAGATGAACTTTCTGTAGAATTATTTGTGGTTGTAGAATACGGTACTAAAATTTCCGTAATCTCAAACAATATAATACAAAAGGTAAAATACAATGTGGAAAACTTTATGGGAATAAAAGTTTCAACTATAACAGTCAATGTACAAGGTGTAAGAGTCTAAGGGGGAAGACATAAATGAGCATATTAAAAATTAATGGTGAAAAATTTTATAACATGATGGTTAACGCCAGTAATACATTAGAAGAACAAAAGGAATACGTAAACTCATTAAATGTATTCCCTGTACCAGATGGCGATACTGGTACAAATATGTCTATGACGTTTAAGGCTGCGGTAGAAGAAATAAAAGACCTAAAAAATGAGCCTATAGGCAAGGTTGCTAAGACATTAGCAAAAGGTGCTCTTATGGGTGCTAGGGGTAATTCAGGTGTTATTTTATCTCAAATATTGCGTGGATTTGCTAAAGGACTAGAAGGCAAAACAGAAGTTGACGTTAAAGAGTTTGCTGAGAGTATAATGGAAGGGGCAAGAAGTGCCTATAAGGCAGTTATGAGACCTACAGAGGGAACTATTTTGACTGTTGTCCGAGCGGCAGGTGAAAGTGCTGTAAATAGCTCAGCAATGGATGCTGAAACTTTAATAAAAGAAGTATATGAGCATACTAAGATTACTCTGAACAAAACACCAGAAATGCTACCTGTTTTGAAGAAGGCTAAAGTTGTGGATGCTGGTGGTATGGGGTTTTTAGTTATTTTACAAGGTATGAAAGATGCCTTACTAGGAAACATTAGGGCTCAAATAGAAGATAAGGCTATAATTCCTACTCAAAATGAAGCAGCTCAATATATTAGTGAAGAAGATATAAAATTTGCTTATTGTACAGAATTTATAATATTATCTGAGGACGGAGACAGCAATGCTTTTAGAGCTGAAATTGAGTCTTTAGGCGATTCAATAATTGCTGTAGCCTTTGAAGATGTAATTAAAGTTCATATCCACACTAATGATCCTGGAGCAGTATTATCTAAAGCTGTTCAGTTAGGTGAACTGTCTAAAATTAAGATTGAAAACATGAAGGAACAGCATAGGCATTTAGTATTAGAAGATGAGTTAGTAACTGAAGAAGTTACAGCTGAAGAAACTAAGAAGTATGGTTTTGTTTCTGTGGCTATGGGAGAAGGTATCACAAATATCTTTAAAGATTTAGGTGTAGATATTGTAATAGAAGGCGGACAGACAATGAACCCTAGTACTCAGGATATACTTGATGCAGTTAATAAAATAAATGCAGATAATATATTCGTACTTCCAAACAATAAAAATATAGTTATGGCTGCCAGCCAAGCTGTAGAGATATCAGATAAGAATATAATAGTTATACCATCAAAAACTATACCTCAAGGAATAACAGCTCTTACAGTTTTCAATAGTGAGGCTGAAGTTGAAGAAAATAAAGAAGCTATGACAGAGTCCCTATCCAATGTTACAACCGCTTCCGTTACTTATGCTGTTAGAGATACGGAAATGGATGGTAAAGAAATTAAAGAGGGAAATATTTTAGGTTTGGTTGAGGGAAAAATATCAGAAGTCGGAGCTGATATTTTTGAAGTATGTGAAAAACTACTAGAAAATACAGTAACCGAAGACAGCGAACTTATTACTATCCTTTACGGCAATGACTGCAATGAAAATGAAGTTAATGATTTCGTAGAGAAAATTGAAGATAAGTATTCTGATTTAGATGTTCAAGCCTATAAGGGCAATCAACCTTTATACTATTTCATATTATCAGTTGAATAAAAAAAGCCTAAGGGCTTTTTTTACATTACAGGCTATTTAAAGTAGGTGAGATTTTGGATATCAGTCAAGACGTTACTATATTAAAAGGTGTTGGACCTAAACTAGCTGCTCTACTACAAAGTGTAGGTATTTTTACGGTAAGAGATTTACTACTATATTTTCCTAGAGATTATGATAATTTAGCTGATGTAAATAGCACTAATAACCTTAAAGGTGAGCATTGTATAGTTGAAGGAACAGTTGTTAAAATTGATAGAGATAATCGTTCTAGGATGGGGAAAATTATAACTACTATACATATGGATATAGGTGGAAAAGTTTTACCCTGTAAGTGGTTTAATCAGCCTTATATGAAGAATAATTTTAAGCTTGGAGAAAGTTATAAATTACTAGGAAGATATACAGTGTTTAAAGGCAGGGAATCTTTAACAAATGGTAAAGTCATTAAAAATCTAGATAGTGATGCAAGCATTATGCCTAAATACCCTTTAACTAAGAGCCTTACTTCTACTACTCTATTAAAACTAATAAAACAGGTTTTAAGTTCTGTAAGAATTAATGAAAATTTACCTAAATCCTTGCTTCAAGCCTACAAATTAGTTTCTTTAGACGAAGCTATTAGAAACATTCATATGCCAAAAAACAGAGAAGTGCTAGAAGCTGCTAGAAAAAGACTTAAGTTTCAAGAGTTGTTTGTATACTCTCTAAAAATACTTATGCTTAAAAAGTATAATAGAAACAATAATAGAGGTATAGCTTATAAAATTGCTAAAGAACTTACAGATTTAAGGGATGCCTTACCTTTCCAACTTACAGGAGGACAAAGACGTGCCATAAGAGATATCTTACTAGATCAAAAAAGCCCCTATGCTATGAACAGGTTACTTCAAGGGGACGTTGGTAGTGGAAAAACTATTATAGCTTTGATAGCCTTGTTTAATGTGATCAAAAATGGATACCAAACGGTTTTAATGGCTCCAACAGAAATACTAGCAAGTCAACATTATCAAGAAGCTATTAAAATTCTCAGCCCTTACAATGTTAATATAGGTTTGCTAACAGGCAGTTTAACTGCCAAAAGAAAATCTATGTTAAAAGAGGATATTAAAAATGGTATGGTTGATTTAGTAATTGGTACGCATGCAATACTAGAAGATGATGTTCAATTTGCAAACTTAGGCATGATTGTAACCGATGAACAACATAGATTTGGAGTGTATCAAAGAAGTAAACTACTAAACAAAGGAAAAGGTATTGATGTTTTGGTAATGAGTGCTACACCTATACCTAGAACTTTATCCTTGTTTTTGTATGGTGATTTAGATATTTCTATTATAGATGAGTTGCCACCTGGTAGACAGAGAATAGACACTAAGTTGATGGATATTAAAGATAGTGAATCAGTTTACAAAATGGTTGTAGATGAGATTAGAAGTGGCAGGCAGGCCTATATAGTTTGTCCAATGATTGAAGAAAGTGAAACTATGGAATTACAGTCGGTGAAAACTCTATATGAAAGACTTCAAAATAGTTACTTTCAAAATATATCAACAGGATTGCTTCATGGTAAAATGACTCCCAGTGAGAAAAATGAAATAATGAATGAATTTAAAAGTGGAAATATTAAGGTGTTGATATCTACTACTGTAATAGAAGTTGGTGTAAATGTTCCAAATGCTTCTATCATGGTAATAGAAAATGCTGAAAGATTTGGTCTAGCTCAGCTTCATCAACTTAGAGGAAGAGTTGGTAGGGGAGCTTATAAGTCTTACTGTATATTAGTTGCCAATATTAAGAATGATAATATAAAAAGAAGGATGAACATTTTAGTAGAAAGTAATGATGGTTTTAAGATTGCAGAAGAAGATATGAAGTTAAGAGGTAGCGGAGATTTGTTTGGAACCAACCAAAGTGGTGATGCTGGACTTATTTTGGCTGATATATTCCAGGATGTGGATATGCTTAAAGCTGCTAATAGGGAGGCGAGAAATGTGCTTAACAATGAGGAAAAATATAAGGACATAATTGCCGAACTAAAAGAGTCTTTAGAAAGAACTTCAAAATATATTTGTTTTAATTAGTAGTTTACAGATACAAATTTTCCAAGAAGAATTGTGTATAAAGTAGTAATATGTTAAAATAATAAATAAATAGGAAAAGGGAGGAAAATACATGCGAATAATTGCAGGTCTTGCAAAAGGACGTAAATTATTACCCCCAGACGGAGCAGATGTAACAAGGCCTACATTAGATAGAGTTAAAGAGGCAATGTTCAGCATGATTCAAAATAAAATACCAAATGCTGAGGTGCTAGATGTGTTTGCAGGCACTGGTAGTTTAGGTTTAGAGTCTGTAAGCAGAGGAGCAAATCATTGCTTTCTAGTTGATAGAAATCCTATAACTTTTGAACGACTAATGAAAAATGTTAGCAATATTGGATTTGAAAATAATTGTACTTGTCTCAATATGGACTCTTACGAAGCTCTGAGTTTTCTGTCAAAAAAAGAAAAGGTCTTTGATATAATTTTCATTGATCCTCCATATCTTAAAGACATGATACCAAAGGCTATAGAAATGATTTGTAGTGGAAGGATATTGCATGATCATGGTATTATTGTAACAAAGATTGATAGTTCAGAGGAAATATATGAGGGTAATGGAGAAATACAATTAAAAAAGCATAGAAAGTATGGTAATACTACCGTTTGCTTATACGAACATACTACTAGAACATATTAAAGATAATAAAATTAGGAGGACAAAATGAAAATTGCTGTATATCCGGGAAGTTTTGATCCTATTACCAATGGCCATGAGGATATAATAAGAAGGGCTGCTAATGTATTTGATGAATTAATCGTAGCAGTGCTAATAAATCCTGATAAGAAGGGTTTGTTTTCTATTGATGAGAGGGTAGAGTTGATAAAGAAGGTTGTTAAACCATATAAAAATGTAACAGTTGAAAGTTTTAGTGGATTACTTACAAACTTTATGAAACAAAGGGAGGCAAAAGTTATTATAAAAGGCTTAAGGGCTGTGTCAGATTTCGAATATGAATTCCAAATGGCCTTAATGAATAATAAACTAGATTCATCTATTGAAACTTTATTTATGATGACTAGCGCACAATATTCCTACTTAAGTTCATCCTCCGTAAAACAGGTGGCATCCTTTGGAGGGTGTATCAAAGATCTTGTTCCAGATATAATCATTAATGATGTAATAAATAAATTAAGGGTAAAGTAGGGGGAGTAAAAATGGATGTAATTCAATTGTTGGAATATTTACAAGAAATAATTGAAAACGCGCCTAAGATGCCGATAACCGGTAAAGTTTTTATAGACAAGAATGAGGTTTTAGATATAATTGATCAGATTGTTAACTATTTGCCAGATGAATTTAAGAAAGCTCAGTGGGTTTTAAGTGAGAAGGAAAGAATTTTAAATGAGGCAAATAAGGAATATGATGCAATAAAAAAAGAAACAATGGAAATGATGAAAAAACAAGTTGAAAATCATGATATAACTAAAGAAGCAACGGCAAAAGCCCAAGAGTTGATATCCTTAGCACAAAGAGATGCTAAGACTATACGCTTGGGCGCTAGGGATTATGCTGATGAGATACTGTGCCAGCTGGATAAGGAACTAGAGCTTAAAGTCCAACAAATGGTACAGGCTCTTAAAGTTGATGTGGATCAATTTATTCAGAATGTAGTCGGAGAAATCAGTAGCACTTCTAATGATATTCGTGAAAATGTGAAAGAACTAAGAAATATGAAGTAGTTTTTTTATGCTGTTTATACATATAGGTAGTATCAATAAAAGTATGAAAACAATATAAATCTCACTGAAAGACGGTCCTGTTATATTGCCACTAAAGGTATTGGTTGCAACCTTGCTAAAAGGAATCATTAGAACAGCAGTAATTAAGGAACTAAATACTCCTTGTACTGCTTTTCTTTTTATGTAAGTTTTTATTGAAAACTCAGGAAATCTATATGTAAAGGAATAAACTTGTGATATTATTGACAAACCGCTAAAGCCAGATAAAAAGCTGATTAATACGGCTTTTACAGTAATAGAAATATTCAAGGTGGATATTAGCTGACAACCCTTGGTTAATTCAATGATTCCTAACATGAAAAATTTAACTATATCTTTTAATAAGGTATCATGGCTAATGTAACTTAGAACAAGATCAAAATATTTATTGTAACTAATGATATCTAGAAGTACAGCAAAAAAAATAATATAACCACCTATAGAAATAGCGGTTCGCAAAGCGTTTTCTATACTATTCTTCAACTTGCCTCCAAAGTTAACCACTTCTTGTGAATTTTTTTCATTTCTGAAAAAAGCAGATCTATAAAAGTGCACTGGTTTCAGTACAAGAGACATCATAATGCAGGATATATAATTAGAAATTAGAAGCAAGTATCCCAGTTTAGGCATACCAATCATAGCAGTAGATACAGATCCCACAATAAACAAAGGGCTAGTATTGGAGGCTATGTTTAATAATCTTTCACATTCCTCCTTGGAAATTAAACCTTTTTCGTAGGTGTCACAGGCATATTTTGCTCCCAGAGGGTATCCGCAAAGGGCGCTTATTATTATAGTAAGGCTACTTTGTTTGGATAACCTCAATGGTTTGCATAACAATTTTCCAAAAAGTTTAGAATAAATATTTATTCCATCATAACTTATCAATAAATTGCAAATAATAAGAAATGGAAAAATTGACGGAAATACTGCAGTAGTGAAAATTTTAGCTCCTAAAAGTGTTGAATTAATGCACTGTTTAGGAAAGCTAAGAAAATATATTATTATAGAGGTAAACAAAAATACCATTATAACATTATAATTTTTTTGCTTAACAGTAAAGTAGGTTAATAAAACTAAAACTATAACTAATACCACAATATAGAGTAACAAGATAAAGCCCCCCTAAAACCATTGCTACAGATAGACAATATGTAAGTGAAGTTATACAGTCTACACTGTTCATACTTATATATTATTTATAGTTTAAGCTAAGATTAATTATTACTATGAGTTCAAATAAATGGGGCTGGTTAAAAAATCCTGATTATAATTTATCTTGTCATTAATTACACTATAGGCTGCTGTAGATTGAATATCCAGTTCTAGAAGGGGGGCTTTATGTTTTTTATTTAAGTTTGTAATTATGTTCAATTGAGAACTTTTTTTCATTAATTTAAGTATTTCAGCTCCCTTATTATTTAAGCCTAAAACTCTGACATAAGAACATCCTTCTTTTAACATATGGTCAATCTTATATCTTTCGAAACCAATAAAATACTGAGTTAATAGTCTACTTATACGGGAATAAGTATATCTTTTGGTTTTAATATTTTGTATTAGCTCTTCTAGAGATTCTGAAGTGTTTATAAATTTAAAAATTCTGTGATGTATACCTTCATTGACATCCTTTAGATTCAAAAATCCTGTTGGACCTTCGGTTAGACATTTATATTTAATAAACTTATACATTTTAGACGAAAAACAAAATTCATAATTTTTTTCTACTAACTCCATAATAATATCAAATGAACTTTGGGGTAGCTGATTTTTTACAAGATCAAGATTTTTTTTCTCTTTTAAATGCCTTCTGATTGCAGTGGCGCTTGAATAGCTATTAGCTATCTTCTCCTCGTTATAACTAGATCCTAAACGGGTTATGGTATAAGGAATGATTGAGGAGTTGTTTTTTATTAAGCTCTTGCAATATTCTATCCCTAAAATATTATTGGAACTTGAAAGGATATCTTCATAATTAAAGCTGTTATAGTGGTGTGTAGATTTTTTAACAAAGTTTATAAGAGCCATGCTTCTTGCCCTAGGAAAGGGCAGACCAAAGTTAAGATATTCCTTTAAGCTTTTTCTATAAGACTCAGGTTCCTTGATTAGTATATTAGCGATCTTCATCAATGGAAAGATATCACCACATTCGCTACCAAAACATAAAGAATTGATGACAGACATATTATGTAATATGGATACAGCGCCATGAGCGAAAAATTCAGCAGATGAGAGAGCGTAAAGACTAGGCAGTTCTATAACTAAGTCTACTCCGTTATTTAAAGCCATTTTAGTTCTAAGCCATTTATCTATAATAGCTGGTTCGCCACGTTGAACAAAATTACCGCTCATTAAGGCTACAAGGCCATCACATTTTGTGATTTCTTTTGTTTTTTCAATTTGATATTTATGGCCTTGATGAAGAGGATTATACTCACAAATTATAGCGGATACATTCATTGGATATTCACCTCAAATTTCTGTATATTATTTAGATTTTTAATACTAATAATGTTATAGTATTATTATAGCTCAAATGAGAAATAATTTGCATTATAAGAATGTTGAGAATATTATCAACATTGCCAATTTAACATTATCTTAAGATTTTATATTTTTTTGTTGAAATATATATGTTTACAGGGGTATATTAAATATAGCGGCATATTTGTGAAAGGAGAAATGATCATGGAATTAATGAAAGAAATCTGGCAAATGGCTAGAGATGATAAAAAGAGAATAGTCTTACCAGAAGGTGATGAAGAGAGAACGCTGTTAGCTTGTGAAAAGATAATTGAAAATGGTCTAGCAGAGTTGGTGTTAGTTGGTAATGTTGATAATATAAAAGCAAAGGCTAAAGAAATTGGCGCTAATATAGATTCAGTTACTATAGAGGACCCGGAAAATAGTGAAAGAACTTCCCTTTTTGCAAAGGAGTTCTATGAACTAAGAAAGAATAAGGGCATGACTTTAGAAAAGGCAGATAAGATAGTTAGAGATCCATTGTATTATGGTACAATGATGGTTAAATTAGGTTATGTTGATGGAATGGTATCTGGAGCTGAACATACCACAGGGGATTTGCTTAGACCAGGTTTACAAATAGTAAAAACAGCACCGGGGGTTTCTGTAGTATCAAGCTTTTTTATAATGATGGTGCCAGATTGTAAATATGGAGAAGAGGGCATGTTGGTCTTTTCTGACTGTGCAGTAAATCCTAATCCTAATGAAGAGCAATTAGCATCTATTGCTATAGCAACAGCAGACACTGCGAAAAAACTATGTGGTATCGATCCGAAAGTAGCAATGCTATCTTTTTCTACTATGGGAAGTGCAGATCATGAACTAGTAGAGAAGGTTAGAAAGGCTACAGAAATAACTAAGGAAAGAAGGCCAGATATACTAATAGATGGTGAATTACAATTAGATGCAGCAATAGTACAAAAGGTTGCAGATCAAAAGGCCCCTAACAGTAAGGTGGCAGGTAAAGCAAACGTGTTAGTATTCCCTGATTTACAAGCAGGAAATATTGGATATAAATTAGTTCAAAGATTTGCAAACGCTGAAGCTATAGGACCTATTTGTCAAGGTTTCGCTAAACCTATTAACGACTTGTCTAGAGGTTGTACATCTGATGATATAGTTAATGTGGTAGCGGTAACAGCAGTTCAGGCACAAAAGGGCATATAAAGTTTTGTCAGTTAAAAGTTTTAGGCTTTAAGTATTTATTTATAATTTAAATAACGAAATTAAGATAGAGAATGAGGTGTCTTAAAATGAAAATTCTAGTAATCAATTGTGGAAGTTCCTCTTTAAAGTATCAATTAATTGATATGACAGATGAAGAGGTATTAGCCAAAGGATTAGTTGAAAGGATTGGTATTGAAGGTTCTAAACTAACTCAAAAGGTAGAAAATAGAGAAAAGTATGTAATTGAGCAGGCAATGAGCAGCCATAAAGAAGCTATTCAAATAGTTATCAATGCTTTAATAGATTCCGAAAATGGCGTTATTAGCAATATGTCAGAAATAGCAGCTGTAGGACATAGAGTTGTCCATGGCGGCGAGGAATATGCTGAATCCGTTATAATTGATGATGAAGTAATGAAATCCCTAAAAGAATGTGTTAAGTTAGCTCCATTACATAATCCACCAAATATAGTTGGTATAGAGGCCTGCAAGGCATTACTACCAAATGTACCAATGGTAGCAGTTTTTGATACAGCTTTTCATCAAACTATGCCTAAGGAATCCTATGTTTATGCCTTACCCTATGAGTTATATGAAAAAAACAGAATAAGAAGGTATGGTTTCCATGGAACATCCCATAAATATGTATCTAATGAAGCCGCTAAATTATTGGGAAAAGATGTAAAGGATTTAAAAATTATAACTTGTCATTTAGGTAATGGTGCAAGTATAACTGCAGTTAAGGATGGAAAATCCTTTGATACTAGCATGGGCTTCACACCACTTGAAGGTTTAGTTATGGGAACAAGATCCGGGGATGTAGACCCTGCGGTATTAACCTATATGATGGAAGAGCTAGGTATGTCTGCTAAAGAAGTAGATGAATTATTAAATAAGAAAAGCGGTGTACTAGGAATATCAGGAGTAAGCAGTGACTTTAGAGATATCGAAACTGCAGCTGCTGAGGGCAATGAACGTGCTCAGTTAGCTTTAGATATTTTTCATTACAGAGTAAGAAAGTATATAGGTTCTTACGCTGCTGCAATGAATGGAGTAGATTGTATAGTATTTACTGCTGGACTTGGTGAAAACTCACCTGAAACAAGAGAAGCAGTTTGTGATGGATTAACCTTCTTAGGCATTAATATAGATAAAACAAAAAATGCGGTAAGAGGCAAGAAGGTAGACATTAGCAATGAAGGTTCTAAAGTTAAAGTTTTAATAGTACCAACAGACGAAGAATTAATGATTGCCAGTGATACTTTAAATCTTATAAAATAATTATAATACATAACTTGACTTTTTTTAGGGGAGTTTATATAATAAATTGTGGTTACTCTGAAAACTATTTTACTATAAGGAGTGAGAAGGTAGCTCTGACTCGAGCTATGTGGTTTTTACTACATAAACGTGTTTCACGTTAGGAGTGTTAATTCCAGAGAATAATGAGTATGTATATTGATGTTAAAGAATTAAACAACAAAACAAATTTTAACAGAGCTATTGATGTCAACATAGAATCGGAAGATTTCTTTGTGGCAAATTCAGAAGTCAAGGTAATAGGTACTATTAATTTTTCAGGACGGGTAAAGAAGTTGGAAAATATAATTTATCTAGATGGACAGGTAACCGGAAAACTATCTTTGCTTTGTTCAAGATGTTTAGAAAGATTTCAGTATTTGCTAAATATTGAAATAAGTGAAAAATTTACACAGATTCCTAGCGAGGAGGATGAATACATCACCTTCCTTGATAGAGATAAAATTAATTTAATTGAACTATTAGAAAGCAATATTTTGATGTCTTTACCAATTAAAAAATTGTGTAATGAAGATTGCAAAGGTTTGTGCCAACAATGTGGTTGTGATCTGAATAAAAAGACATGCGATTGCAGCACTGGTATAGTAGACCCAAGGCTAGCAAAACTAAAAGAGTTGTTTTTTACTGATTAAGGAGGTGTAAGGATGGCGAATCCAGCAAGAAGAACTTCAAAAGCAAGAAGAGATTCAAGAAGAGCTCAGACATTTAAACTAGGAGTACCAGGAATGGTTGAATGCCCACAATGCCATGAAATGAAGTTAACTCATAGAGTTTGTAAAAATTGTGGTTATTATAAGGGAAAAGAAATTATTAATCCTGAAAAATAAAGAAAGTCTTTTGACTTTCTTTTATTTTAGTAAAAATAAGGAAGAGGGAATGGTGTAATATGAGGATTTCAGTAGATGCTATGGGCGGCGATCATGCTCCAGCGGCTGTTGTTCAAGGATGTGTTGAGGCGTTAAGTGAGCTAGATATACATATAACTTTAACAGGACCTAAAGAATTATTAGAGAAAGAACTTAAGAAATACGAATTTGATTCAAGCCGTATTGATATAATTCACTGCTCAGAAGTAATTAGTCCTAATGAACATCCAGTTATGGCTATAAGGAAAAAGAAAAATTCTAGTATATGTGAAGCTTTAAGATTGGTAAAGTCTAAAGAATGTGACGCTGTTATATCTGCTGGCAGTACTGGAGCCCTTCTAGCAGGAGCGCTTTTTATTATTGGCAGAATAAAAGGAGTAGATAGACCTGCTTTAGCGCCAATTATGCCAGGGAAAAACAATTCCTTTATGGTTATTGATTCTGGAGCAAATGCAGAGTGCAAACCCTCTAATTTATTGCAATTTGCAATTATGGGACAAATATATAAGAAAGATGTTATGAATGTTGTTAATCCAACTGTTGGCCTTATTAATATAGGAGCTGAAGAAGAAAAGGGCAACGAATTAACTAAATCCGCTTATAAGTATCTAAAAGAATCAGAACTTAATTTTGTTGGTAATGTAGAACCACGAGATATAGCTACAGGTGATGTAGATGTTTTGGTTTGTGACGGATTTGTTGGTAATACAGTTCTTAAAATGTATGAAGGAGTAGCCTTTAATATTTTTGATATTCTAAAGAGAGAAATGATGTCTAGTACAAGAAATAAGATAGGAGCACTTATTCTTAAACCCATGTTTAAAAAATTTAAAAAGAGATTTGATTACAAAGAAGTAGGAGGAGCACCTTTCCTAGGAGTGGATGGTATCTGCATAAAGGCCCATGGTAGTTCTGATGCAAGGGCTATTAAGAATGCTATAAAACAAGCTCATATTTTGCATGAAAAAAGAGTTATAGAAAAAATAAAAGAAAGTATAATCAATAGCTTGACAGAGTAACATTAATATTGCACAATTATTGTATTGACGGTATTATGTCATTTATTTATGTTACAAAAACTCAATAGGAGGTGATGTAGATGATTTTTGAAAAAGTTAGAGAAATCATTGCTGACAAATTAAGCCTAGAGGAAGATGAAATTAAAATGGAATCTTCTTTTGTGGATGATTTAGGAGCTGATTCATTAGATCTAGTAGAGTTAGTTATGGCACTAGAAGATGAATTTGATATGGAAATCCCTGATGAAGAAGTAGAGAAGGTAACAACTGTTAGTGATGTAGTAGAATACATAAAAACTCACAGTGATGAGAATTAATTATAAAGTCCCGGTTTATCGGGGCTTTATTATATTCAAATAAAGATTTTATCTAGTTAAAAGGGGCGTTTGTATGCAGTTAGATAATAGTCGATTAGAAGAACTAGAGACAAAATTAAAATTGTCTTTCACTGATAAAAGGTTATTAAATATCGCAATTACCCATAGTTCATATGCAAACCAAAAGAAAAATATAAAGTACAATGAGAGGTTAGAGTTTTTAGGAGATTCGGTCCTGCAATTAACTATTACAGAATACTTATTTCAAACCTATCAATATAAATCTGAAGGTGAACTTACAAAGTTAAGAGCTTTGATTGTTTGTGAGAATTCCCTTTATGAGCTGGCAAAGTTGTGGGACTTAGGTAAGTATATGTACATGAGTAGAGGAGAAGAGCTAACCGGTGGCAGAGAAAGGGTATCTATTTTGGCTGATTGTGTAGAAGCTGTACTTGCAGCTATTTATCTTGATAAAGGTTTTGATGAAGTTAAGAGGTATATAATCAAAAACTTCAAGGGAATAATCTCCAAGGCTATCAATAATGAAATAATTTTAGATTATAAGACAAAACTTCAAGAAATACTGCAAAAAAATGGTGAGGTGCAAATACAATATAATTTAACTAAACATGAAGGTCCTCCTCATAGGAGAGAATTTTTTGTAAATGTAACAGTCAACAACAAGGTTATGGGGCAGGGCGTTGGTTATAGTAAGAAGGAAGCAGAGCAAGTGGCTGCAAAAGAAGCAATAGAAAGGTTGGAGGAAAGCTGTGAGTAAGAAACATTATATTATACCTTTTTTTGTATCTCATGAAGGATGCCCTCATAATTGTGTGTTTTGTAATCAGAATTCTATAACAGGTTACACAGAAAAAGTTACTGCTAGAACTGTAAGAGCTACTGTAGAGGGATATCTAAAAACTATTAATAGGGATAAGAGCATTATAGAAATATCATTCTTCGGAGGAACATTTACTGCAATTCCTTTAGAAAAACAGTTCGAACTTCTAACTGCTGCAAAGTATTATAAGGACGAAGGAATCATTGACTTTATTAGATTATCCACAAGACCTGACTATATTAACGATGAAATATTGGATAATCTAAAAAAGTTTTCAGTGGATATTATAGAACTAGGTGTTCAATCTATGAGCGACCAAGTTCTTAAGTTATCAGGAAGGGGTCATAGTAGAGCTGATACTATTAATGCTTCTAAAAAAATAAGAGAATATGGATTTATACTAGGTCATCAAATAATGTTAGGTTTACCAGGAGATAGTTTCGAAAGGGATATTGAAACATGCTATGAAAGTCTAAAGCTAAAACCAGATCTATGCAGGATCTACCCTGCCCTTGTTCTAAAAAACACCCCTATGGAGTTTATGTATAGAAGAGGGGAATATAGGCCTTATACATTGGAAGAAGCCGTTGAAATAGGAAAGGAAGTATATTCCATTTATGCCTTTCATAATGTTAAAATAATAAGAGTAGGACTTCAGGCTACAGACAATATAGCTGAGGGACGTGATATTGTAGATGGACCTTATCATCCTGCCTTTAGAGAATTGGTAGAGGGTAGTCTTTTGTGTGATATGATAATGGAGCAAATTTCAAGTTTAGAAGGAGAAATTTGCCTCTATATTAATAATAAATATATTTCTAAATTGTATGCTAATAAAAAACTTTTTTTTAACGACATGAAAAGATACATAGCTACAGATAAGCTTACTGTTCTAGTAGATAACACTTTAGAACTTGGGGAACTATCATTTGAAAATAAGGATAGATGTTGGAATATGTCGATAAAAGAGTTTATTTCAAATAAGGTTAAAGAAGGAAATAAGTATATTTTATAGAATAATTATAATGTACTATTTTTTATAATTATTATAGGGGGAATATATTTATGGAAGTATTAAAGGTATCAGCTCAATCACAACCAAAATCTGTAGCCGGCGCATTAGCAGCTGTGTTAAGAGAAAACGCTGCCGCTGAGGTGCAAGCAGTAGGTGCTGGAGCAGTTAATCAAGCAGTTAAAGCAATAGCAATAACGAGAGGATTCGTAGCTCCCAATGGAATAGATTTAGTAGTAGTACCTGCCTTTTCTGAAATAATTATTGAAGGCGAGGAAAGAACAGCTATTAAATTTATTGTAGAACCTAGATAATAAAAGAGAAACTCCATGCTCGTCATGGAGTTGTTTTTTTTAAATATTTGCTATAAACTATAAAAGTAATAATATATTGTATTATTTATAAAATAGGGAGTGTTATATTCTATGAATTATAAAAAAAGACAAAAACTATTAAGATACGTGGTGATATTCGTATTAATTGCTTTTGTAGTAACATCAGTTCTAGCAACAGTGATGGCATTTTTTAGTTAGGAGTGTATTTATGTTTCTTAAGTCACTTGAGATAAGAGGATTTAAATCTTTTGCAGATAAAACAGAATTAAAATTCAAGAATGGTATCACAGCAGTAGTAGGGCCTAACGGTAGTGGTAAAAGTAATATTTCTGATGCAGTTAGATGGGTTTTAGGTGAACAAAGTGTGAAGAACTTAAGAGGTGGCAAGATGGAGGATGTTATATTCGCTGGTACTATGTATAGAAAGGGACTTAGTCTTGCCCAGGTTTCAATAACTTTGGATAATAGTGATCATGAATTGCCCATTGATTTTGCTGATGTTACAGTATCTAGAAGATTATACCGTTCTGGTGAAAGCGAGTACTATATAAATAACACTCTTTGTAGATTGAAAGATATACAAGAATTATTTATGGATACCGGTATTGGAAAAGAAGGTTACTCAATTATTGGGCAAGGTAAAATTGAAGCCATATTAAGTGGAAGGCCAGAAGAAAGAAGAAAGTTAATAGAAGAAGCTGCTGGTATTGTTAAGTTTAAAACTAGAAAAGAAGAAGCTGAAAAAAAGCTTGCTAACACTGAGCAAAATTTAGTGAGAATTAACGATATACTATCTACCTATGAGGAGAGATTAGAACCTCTACAAATCGAACATGACAAAGCAAAAAAGTTCTTAAAACTTTCAGAACAGCTAATGGAGAAAGAGGTATCAATACTAATTCACCTTATAGAAAAAAATAATATAAAAGTTGATGAATATTCTAGGAAGATTAATAAAATAGATGAGGAGATTGGCGGATTGTCCATGCAGAAATCCACTATAAAAGCTGCTTTGGACAAACTTCAAAATGAACTGGAAAACCACGAGCAACAA
>FZPS01000088.1_pt219 | contig 58372 bp, 40 predicted proteins | sample 1817821 | NCBI WGS metagenome assembly FZPS01 (sample SAMEA104158645, study PRJEB21678) | metagenome | place: Germany | collected 2015-04-21 | reverse complement strand
GAAGCGAAAAAATTCAATTTTCGTTCAATGGGTTTCATACCCATGTGTGCTGAAAGCCTTGATATATAAGGGTTTTCAGCTCTCTCAATCTTTCACCCTCGACATCAATGTCACGCACTCCACGTGCAACGAGCCGGCCACTTGATGTCAGAAGCAATTTTTGAAGCTTTGTCGGTTCTGGGGAACAAGTCAATTACGTCCGCCTGTACATGGGAACAGGTCAAAAGATTTTGGAGCATTGGTCAACACTATCATTTAGGAAATGCATAGTATAAGTGAACAAGGAACATCACTACTACTTATGAAAAAATGCTCCTCATAATTTATATTTCGACAACACCGACCGATTTTAAATAGTTGTAAACACCTTCGTAATATTTAGCTAAACGAGTTTTATCATAATCGTTTCCTTTTGGAATAAAAATAACCATTCCTTGCCGCGCTCTTGTTAGTAGCACCCGATATGAATTTTTTAAATAAATCCGCTTATCCTCTAAATTTACATTATTCCAGCGACTTCCTGAAAAATTATAATAATGCCATTCATTGTTTTCAAAACGGAAGTCAGCATCCCATGCAACAATAGAGTAATCGAGTTCTAAACCTTGAATATCAAACTCAGTAACAACATCTTCTAGATAATAGCTTGACCGAACGTCGTCCTTCCCATTTAAAAACCAATTTGCTACAGAAATATCGTTCTTCACAAAAATTCCCTCTGGCTTCAGCCGTAATGCTCCGCTGCTAGCAAGAAGGCCATAACGCATTGTCCCTTTACATTGTGCTCTTACCCAATCCTTTGCTTTCCCTAAATCTCGGGTTAGAATAATAGGATACTTGTTCTTAAACCTTTCCAGTAAATCTTTTGCATTTTGTATGTCTACATCTAAAACTGCTTTGACAAAAGAGGCCAAATCAGGTGTGCGAAATGATCGAACAGATGTAGAAAGATGCAGCTTTTCGATTTCAGTAACATTTAGTCCCGCAATCATATCTTCCCATGAATAGCTTCTCCTATACTCTTCATCATTAAGCTGTGGTGTTACATAAACATCCCAATCAGGAAATTCTCGTCTGATAGAATCAAACCATTCTGGTAAACCTGCCTCACCCGTATTAATTTCTTGTCCTCCACCTACAAGGCAGATAATCACTGCCCAGTCCTTGTGTCTATCCATTGTACTGATTAAAAATTCCGGTTCACTATAATCAAAATTTGTGATACCTTTTTTAGTGAGCATAAATTTTGATATTTGCTCTTTAGTCCAAGCTCTCTGTGCTTCATCAAAAATGACAACTCGCTCTGGAGGAATATCATTATTTCTAACAAAAGAGTCTCGGTATTTATGGATAATCTGTATAAATGCCGATGTGCTACGCAAAGCCTCGCTTTTCGTTAAATGCTTGTTAGCATTTTTTGCTTGAGCTACCTTGTCGCGAGCGAGGGCCTCTTGTAGGACAGTCACAAGGGGGTAATTCCCAGATAGAAAAACAGCATGTTCACCTTTTTTTGCATTAGAACGCTGAATAGCAATATTAAGGCCAACTAAGGTTTTCCCTGCTCCAGGTACGCCAGTTACAAAACAAATAGATTTTCTTTGATTAGCTTTGCTATTTTCTATAATTCTATTTATTTCATCCGTCGTAACAGTAAGGTTTTCGGCGCCAGCATCACTGCGTGTAATGTCTGCAACATTATGTCCACGATATAACGCTTGCGCAGCCTCCACAATAGTAGGCGTCGGCAAATATTCAGATTTTTCCCAAGATAAATAATCAAAGTCTGGTTCAATATAGGTGCTGGAAACAACATTTATGGCATAGGCAATGTTATCAGAATTGCATTTTATCGGTTCGATAATTTTATCATGCTCTTTAAGTTTCAATTCTTCAGCCGGTGCTTTTGTGGAAATCATTATTGGTACAAGCAGCTTGTTATGGCTTTCCTTTTGAAAATTTCGTAAATCCAGTGCATAGTCATAGACTTGATCATAAATGGAAGCTTTATATTCATCTTCGCCGCATTTGAACTCCATTAGAAACACAATATTTTTAAATAGAAAGATAACGTCTACACGTTTTCCCATTCTTGGAATTGTATATTCAAATATTATCCGTCCATTCTTAAAATCAGCTAACTGATTTTTTAATATGAAAATTTCCTGTTCCCAAGTATTACTTTGCTGAATCGTTGTCTCAGTAGAAGCATCATTTTTATGAATAATACCAAGGATTTCGTCATCGGTTTTATTCAAAAACTCCTCTATTTCAGAAGAATAATATGCTCTTAAATTGCGCATCTTTTCACCTCAACTATCAAACAATTTACTTACTATTCCTACTCTTAGAGTGTATATTGATCTACATCTATGCAACACCTATTTCATTCACTCAACCTACATGATCTCAATTTCGCCCCCACTACTTCTTCGAGACCCCATGATGGATGAGATCGACATATTCTCGCGAACCTAAAAACACACTTTAGTTCGAGTAGACGGATTGGATGTAATTGGTCAAACCTAGTAAAATCAAGGCTTACATCCTTGTAATCAATACCACGCACTCCACATGTTCAGTCCATGGGAACAGGTCCACAGGCTGGACTTCCCGGATCCCGTACCCATTCGCAGCAAGGTATTTCAGGTCCCTCGCCAGTGTAGATGGATTGCAGGATACATAAACGATGCGTTCAGGCTGCATATTTACCATCGTTTCCAAAAGCACAGCATCGCATCCTTTACGGGGCGGATCCACAACGACCACATCTGCCCTGACCCCTTCTTCGTATAACCGCGGTACTATATCTTCCGCAGTACCACAGTAGAACTCTGTATTGAAAATCTTGTTCAGCTTTGCATTTCTGTTTGCCGCCTCAACTGCTTCCGGCACCACTTCGACACCGATCACCTTCGCGGCTTTCTCAGCCAGAAACAGTGATATCGTGCCTATGCCGCAATACAGGTCAAATACTGTTTCGCTTCCGGTAAGCCCTGCAAACTCCACTGCCTTTTCATAGAGTATAACTGTCTGTACAGAGTTTACCTGATAAAATGACAGCGGTGAGATATGAAATGTCAGATGTCCGAGTTTATCAGTCAATGTATCTGTCCCATATACAGTTTTGACGATATCGCCCAATATCACATTATCCCTGCGCCTGTTGATGTTCAACACTATGCTTTTAATTTCCGGGATCTCTCCGGTAATCTTTCGGACAAGCCTGTCAAGACCTGGGATTTCTTCTCTGGCAGCCACCAATATGACCATGATGTCACCTGTCGAATGAGAAACGCGGGTCACTATGTGGCGAAGAACTCCCTCGCCTGTTTCTTCATTGTAGACGGATATGTTCAGTTCCCTTACGGCTTCCATGACAGCTTTTTTCACCTTTTCGCTGCCGACATACTGTATCCCACAGCTCTCGGAATCGACAACGGTATGGCTGCGCCTAGCATAAAACCCCGCAATTGGTCCCTCGTCCCCCATGCCAACCGGGTATTGAGCCTTGTTCCTGTAATTCATCGGATCATCCATCCCGATAACCGGGTTGACTTGTATCCCTCTGAATCCGCCTATCCTCTCGAGATTGTCGGTCACGACCCTGTGTTTGAACTTAAGCTGCTTGTCATAAGACATATGCTGAAGGCTGCATCCGCCGCACCTCTTGTAAACAGGGCAGAATGGTTCCCGACGTTCAGGACTTCTGCAAAGCCATTCTTCAACTCTTGCCACAGCGTAGTTCCTGGCGACCTTGATTATTTTAGCGACAACTGTTTCCCCTTCTATTGCTCCCTGTACAAATACTGCCATGTTGTCTACTTTCCCGACACCCATGGCTTCATGAGTCATTCCTGTAATTTCGATTTCATATATATCATTTTTCTTCATATGATAACCCCTCGTATAATAGTTCTCGTAAGGTTTTAGTTAACATTTTTCCAGTTATAAACCTTAGCGGTATTCACTCCAAACTCACTGGAAATTGATCTTAATATCCACTTCGAAGGCTCTCTCAATAGCCTTCTTCAAAGCCCATCTTACATAGACATACGCTTACTGCGTAGTAGTAAGCGGCCGCCCCGCCTTCACCGGCCATGTACTTTGACAATCTGCATATTTACCTTTTCATTTGCCTGTGTAACAATGGTATTAGAGGCCATTGCGGACAGTTTTGCCACCCCTTGCGGAGCCATGTGCTACTGCTAAAATAGTCTGTTCCCCGGGCCTGGCGTCAGCTTCGAACCACTGGGTGTTTATTCTCATGTAACCTGCACCCTTTGGCAGACGGGTGTCGTGCATAGGTTACCTGTGAATCGGATTCTGATTGCGAGGGCGTCGATGCGCCTGGATCCACGGGCATTTGTTAAGGTCAATGTGCCTCATACCCTATCGGGAAAGGAGGTGATCCCAATGCCCGGCTCGTTACTGGTAGGAATCGATGTCAGCTCCGGCGATAACAGGGTCAGGTTGTTGGATTCTTCAGGCAACAGCATTTCAAAGTTCTCCGTTCCCAACAACCAGCCAGGCGCTAAAACTCTTGTTTCCAAGATTGTCAGCGCTATGACCTCGAATCGCTTCGACTCCCTTGTAATTGGTCTTGAAGCTACCTCTGTATACGGCGAACCTCTTGTCCTTTTCCTGAAACAAGACGCCGATATCAGTCCCTTCAGACCAAGAATCCATGTACTTAACCCCAAGCAGGTCAATGCTTTTAAAAAAGCTTTCCTCGATCTGCCAAAGACCGACGATGTTGACGCCTGGATAATCGCCGAAAACCTACGTTTCGGACGTATCAACCAGGAGGTTTACATGGATGACAGGATACTGGCTTTAAGAAAGCTTACCCGTGCCCGTTATTATACGGCACGCAACCTTACAAGGGAGAAAAACTATTTCCTCAACACCTTGTTCCTGAAGTTTTCTTCTCTTGCCCAGGAGAAGATCTTCGCGGACAGGTTCGGGGCTACCTCCCTTGCCATTGTTGAGGAGTTCCTCTCTGTCGATGAAATCGCCTATATGCCAATTGAGGAACTATCTGCTTTTGTTAATGAAAAAGGCAAGGGTAAGTTCGGTACCCCGGAAGATATCGCCAAACTCATTCAAAAGGCCGCCCGAAGTTCATATCGGTTGCCTAAGACCGTTAATGACTCTGTCAACCAGATCCTGGCCATTTCTCTTGTTTCTATCCGTACTTTGAAAGACCAGTTGAAACTGTTTGACAAAGCCATCGAGGAACAGATGAAGGTGATTCCTAATACTCTGACCTCGGTCAAAGGCATAGGCCCGGTCTATGCTGCAGGTATCATCGCTGAGATCGGCGATATCCACCGTTTTAAGAATCAGGCTGCTTTGGCTAAGTTTGCCGGTATATGCTGGAGCAAATATCAGTCCGGCAAATATACCGCTGACAATACCCACCTTATTTCTTCGGGTAACCGGTATTTAAGATATTACCTCATGGAAGCTGCGAACAAGGTGCGCATGCACGACCCCGAGTTCAAGCGTTTCTATGAGCTTAAATACCGTGAAACGCCAAAGACGCCGCACAAAAGAGCACTCGCACTGACTGCCAGGAAATTAGTCCGGTTGGTCTATGCTCTGCTACATGACAACCGGCTATATATACCTCCAAAGGAATAGCCGTTCCTTTGCCTGGGATGCCCTCTGTTTTTTTCCAGCAAAAACGGCAGGGCTTATTGAGGATTCTCTTTTTGTGCCAAAACAGCCCAAACAATATTCATTTTTCAAGGATCTTTTTCCAGTTAACCTATTGACATCTTACCGCTGGACTATTCAGTCATTTACGTATTGCATCAGATCTGACTCCGTTATCTTTGGCACTTATTCGGACCACATCCCTATTCGGCCATTTGCGCATTGCATCAGACCTGGAAATTCAGTTCCTGTTTACTTTATTATTCGCTAGCCCATACATAATAATCGTTTTCAGCGTTAAGGCTCCATCCTGTACCGTTTTTCGATTATTGGGCACGAAATCAGGCCGATATTCATTTTTTCAGTAATTTTTGTACCGTTTTTCGATTTCTGGGCGCGTACATTGGTTTGTTTTTCCATTTCTCGTGCAATAATGAGATTAAACCCAGACTTATGTAAACCATTTCGCACAAAAAACGGGCTCTGGCACAAATAATTATCCCAGAAATCAAAAAACGGTACAAAAAATCACCAAAAATCGGTTTCAGCTGTCTGGAATCACGCACCGAGGCTCATCGTGCAACACCGGCGGCTGGTGAAGCCTCTGGAATCATGTGCCGGGTATTCATCACACAGCGCTGACGGTCGGTGAGGCACCGCAAATCCGGCACCGAGGGCTCGCCGCACAGCGCTGACGGTCGGTGAGGCCCGCAAATCCGGCACCGAGGGCTCGCCGCACAGTACTGGCGGCTGGCGAAGTGTACAGAATCCAGGCACCATCATCCGCCAAACAACGCCATCGGCTGATGCAGTGCCTCAAATCATGTGCCGGGTGTTCATCACACAGCGCTGACGGTCGGTGAGGCCCGCAAATCCTGCATCGGGAGCTCTTCGTGCAGTGCCATCGGCTGATGCAGTGCCTCAAATCATGCAACGGCGCTCGTCGCACAGCGCCGTCGTCCACTGATGAAATATTTGAGCCGGCTAAATCCGGAATTTACCCAGTAGTTCATTTAGGGCGCCTGTGACCTCATCGAGTTTTTCCGTCACGGCTTCCATTTCTCTTATCGTTTTCTGCTGCAGTTCCAGTTCCGCATCAATCTCTTCACCGGACGCAACTGTCTCGCTTGCCGTCTGCTCAAGCGTGCTCATTGCTCCCGTCAGTTCCGCGGTATTTTCATGTCTGGAGCTTATTGAATTTGCAGTGCTCCTGAGGGTTTCAACCACCTGGCTGATTACATCTGTTATCTCCAGGATGCTGCTCCTGGCATGGTTTATCTTGCCTACCCCCACATCTACACCGGCCACTCCGTCACCAATGCGCACAACAGCGTATTGAATCCTTTCCTGTATCTCACTTATCAGCTGACGTATCCCCTTCGCCGCGTCATTGCTCCTCTCCGAGAGCTTACGTATCTCCTCCGCCAGCACAGTGAAGCCTTTGCCCTGCTGCCCTGCTCTTGCCGCCTCGATGGCAGCATTGAGTGCCAGCAGGTTGGTCTTGGATGCTATTTCTGTAATCGTATCTGTTATGTTGCCGATTTTGTCTGACGACTCTTCGAGTTCGTTTATGGAGTCGGCTATCTGCTTCACAGTGTCTGTCACATTGCGGATCACTTCTTCCGCTTCCTGGACCGATCTCTCTCCGCTTGCAGCCAGTTCGATGGCCTTCATGCCTTCCTCTACAGCTTTCCCTGTAGTAACAGCGAGCACTTCGGCTGTGTCATCTGCAGTCGCCGCTGTGCTGTCGGTTCCGGGAGCCCTTATCGCAGCCATCAGGCTCTGCATTATGCTTCTGAAGCCACTGGATACTTTCCCGGTGTTCTCTCTGCTGTGTGTAAACAGTTCCGCAAGGCTGTTTTTGAGCTTTCCGATATTGGTCGAAGTGGCCTTCACCTGTTCTATCATCTTTTGCTGTCCGTCCAGCACTATGTTGACCTTTTCGCCTAACTCACCGATTTCATCTCGTCTCCTGTCACTGACCCTGCCGGTGAGATCTCCCCTGCTGGCTTTATCAAGCAGCCTGGTCATGCTTCGTATCGGCACGAGTATATTACCCGAGAGCCACAGTGCCGCAAACATCCCGATGAACAGAGATACGAAAGCTATCCCTGCCAGCGTCAGCAGCAAACTGTTCTTGAGCTTTTGAGATCTTTCTATATCATCGGCCAGATAAGTCTTGTATGACGTTTCCAGTTTTCCCAGCACTTCGATCTGCTGGTCATAGAGTCCTGATGCGTGTGCAAAGCTCTCGGAAAGCCCCGTGTCCTCAAGGGCCCGTCTTGCTTCTGCCAACGGCGCTATCGCCGCTTCCAGCTGTCCGCATTCCTTAGCAGCTTCTGCAGCAAGCACAGCATATTCGGCACCCGGTTCCGATGCCAGTCTTTCCAGTTCGGCGGCTGCGCTTCTTGCCGCTTCCCTGGATGCCTCTGTTTCTTCACTGCTGCCAGCTGCCATCCCGGCCTGAGCTCTGCCATATGCCTCTGCTGTCAATGTTATCGCTGCATTGATGGATGTCAGCTTCTGCAATGCCTTTTGATTACCGGCTGCCGTCAAACCACTGACTATACTCCTGATATCCGTTCCCTTGAGCAATACGGAATCGAGATATTCTTGTACACTTTCAGCAAGGGCCTGGTCATAGACCGCATTAATACCGGATGAAGGTCCCGCCTGAACCCCCGCTGACCCGCTCATAAGCATTGATTCCTGATCCTGCACTCCCGCCGACGATGCGCCTGTGTATAATCCCGCCGACGATGCCCCTGTGTATAGTCCCGCCGACGGCACACTCGCGTATAATCCTGCCGATGATGCGCCCGCCTGCAATCCAGCCGCATTCACACCAACCCCGCCAGCTGCACCGGCTCCACCGGTCACTCCTGCCCCTGCCTGCGCCGCTGCTCTTCCTGAGGCGTTTTGCCCCGTATAACTTAGAGGCTGCCCCTTCAATTCATCCAATTCTGCTTTCAGCCTGCTTATCTCTTCAAGCAGTGCTTCTATTTGAGACTCAAGCTCGCCTATCCTTATCTGCTGACCATCACGCAGCAGCAATAAACTCCGGTTGGCATCAATGGCCGACTTATACTCCTGCAGCACCTTCTCGGCTGACGGCAGAAGTTCTCCCAGCACCTCAAGCTGTTCTGAAGAGAGTGAGCCCAATCTTTCCGCATCTCTCACAAGCCTTGCAGCCACGGCATCAGCCTGTCCGAGTATCATGTCTTTTAATTCAGTTTCCTTTTGGATAAGAGAATCATACCGTGAAGTGAAGTCAGCCAGCAGGCCCTGATATCCTGCAGGGTCTGATCTTTCGATCCCTTTGACGATATCCGTTTTGCATATCCGGACAAACTGTTCGGCCAGTCCGCTCAGCTTTTCCAGTTCTGCACGTTCACTTTCTTCTGATTGAGAAGCCAGCCTGGTGACAGCCTGCCCGATTTTCTCATACCTGGTCTCAAGATCATCTAACAGTGACACATCTCTTGCTATCACAGCACGGGAAATATTCCTGTACTGCTCATGTACCATACCGCTGATTTCGCGAACGCTGATGATGCGGCTGTTGTTGCTGTCTGCACTTGCAGCTATCCCTGACACCATCATGTTGTAGCCGCCGAATGTAACAGCAAGTGTTGCTATAGAGCATATCAGTATGGTTGCCGCAAATGCAAGGATCAGTTTTGCTCTGATTTTTATCATCCGCTTCATCCCCGTTACTACTGTCTCTGCGTCTCTTTCAAAATTACCATTTTATGGTGTATCACTATACCTTAATAAGGTATATAATTCGCTAAAGCCGGACAAAATCCTCTTTATTTTTTCTCGACAAATGATTTGACATTGGCAGCGATATCAGATATAAATAATTGGGGTGATAATATTTTCCGAAAAAAGAGGAAAATTTGAATCTTTGTAGAATATTATTCAGTGCCTTTTTTTTCGGTCATCACTGTACAAAAGATAAAAATAGATGGTTTTATCATTGTTGCAGGATGGTTCGATATGAAAAAGGGGAAAGCAAAAAGAGCACAAAAAAGATACCTCTCCATAGTTCTGGTCCCGCATTCATCGAGTCGTGTAAAAGTATTGAAATTCAATTCATTTTACGCCAAGATGGTCGCCTTCTTCGTAATACTGATCGCAGTATTTGTGTTTGGCGGCCTTTACATATCCAGGCTGCTAGGGGAAAACGAAGCACTCAGGCAGAACGTCAGCGATCTTTACGGCACCACTGCCGAACAGAGCATGCTCCTGCGTAAAAAAACAGAAGAGATAGAATCGCTGAAAAACGAAAGTGCAGCATTCAGAGAAGTCGTGAATGACAAGATAGAAGAGTTCACCGAGAAGTTCAACCAGCTGACAGATGAGTACCTGGAAGAGAGAAGCATTAAGATCAGCCGTTCCGGGGAAAGGACAGAGACTGCATTCACCTCCGACATGCGGCAGCTCAAGGATTCCCTTGACAGCCTGACCTTGCTGTACAGCAGATCCGGGATACCGGAGGCAGATATAGAGGCTGCTGAAGAAAAAATAAATGCATTCATGGAGGTCATCCCTACATTGTGGCCGGTCCAGGGCAGGATCACTGACGAGTTCGGCTACCGGAGGGATCCCTTCACCAGGAAGAGGACTTTCCATAAGGGACTGGATATAGCTGCTGATACTGGTACGTCCATAAAGGCAGCGGCAGGCGGAAAGGTGACCTATGCCGAATACACATATGCAACAGGCCGGACAGTCAGGATCGACCACGGCAACGGCTTCGTCACAGTATATGGTCACTGCTCAAAAATCCTGGTCGAACCGGGCCAGGAGGTCAAAAAGGGCGAAGTGATAGCAAAAGTAGGGAATACAGGCCGCAGTACAGGGCCTCACCTCCACTTTGAAATCCAGTTGTACGGAACAGCTATCGATCCTCTGGAATATCTGGAGAAAAAATAAATGCGGCACAGGAAAACGGCGTCATGGATATTTGCAGCGGCAGCTGACATCGATAGGATCAGCAGAAGATCGATTTAGAAAATCTCAGGAGGTAAGCTATGAGAAAGAGAAGTGCGGGATTCCGTGAAGGAGTAGACACACTCGTAGGCAGCAACTCGGTATTCAAGGGAAGCATCGAGTCTGAGGGCACTGTGAGAGTAGACGGAAAAGTGATCGGCGACATCAAGGTCACCGGTGATGCATATATAGGAAACGGCGCTACTGTTGAAGGAAATGTGGAAGCAGGAAATGTCCATCTTGCCGGGACTGTAAAAGGAAATATCCTGGCCAGGGGGCTGTTGAAGATACTTTCCACCGCAAAGTTGTACGGAGATATCAAGGTAAACAGCTTTGTCGCGGATGAGGGCGCATTGTTCCAGGGCAAATGCGAGATGCTTGAGGATGCGCAGGAGGAAAAGGCTCCGGAAAAACCCAGGAGGAGCTATAAAAAGAGCAGTGTATTGGAGGACATCTACGAGGAAAGCAATTAGGACCCGTACCAGATGTCCAGTATCGTCGAAGCGGCTGTTGGGTGAATACGGACTAGTTGCCGAATGTATTCATACAATTTTCAGATAAAGCCAAATCACTGTCTTGAGACATCAGATTGCCTGACGGATGAATTCGGAATGGCTTTCAGGATATATCATATCGGCTTTGGAATGGATACAGATGACTGTCAGATCAATTCGAAACAGTTGTCGGGTGAATTCTGAGAAGCATCATGGCAGCATCGGTACAGATGCGGATGACGTGCACAGCCGGGTATGTATCTGACGTATAAGGCAGTCAAGGTAACAGACTGGCAAGTATATCCATACGGATAAACAACAGAAGAGTGCACATTATGAGCAATGTGATCAAAAGGCGGAGCAGCAGACGGATACTGTTGATGTTCCGTCTTTTTACATACCACCATCTGCGGTACAGGTTGGTGTTCCTGAGCATGCCGACCCTCCTGCTGCATCAGTCTGATCAGATCACTGGAATGCAGCTTTCTTTACGTTCATAATATGCTGCAGGGACTTTTTTGGTTACACTCCTGATATTTTAATTTCCCATTCCGGACCGGCGTTTCGTGTTCATTTTTTGAAAATGACGACATCCTGTAAACCCACTTCGCCTGAAAACCGCTTCAAATGACAAAAACCTGCTATGTGCACATCCGCTGCCCGGTCAATGTTTCTGTGCCATGTCCGGCACATGGTTTCCCTGCTTTCGCCCTGCATATGTTGCCTGTGTATGTCGGGCCGATTATTTCCGGGCTTTGCTCAGTCCGTAATTTCCGGCCTATGCTCAGCCAATGTTTTCATACGCTATGCCCTGCCCATGTTTTTCAATATCTCCATCGACATATACCGTTTGAGGGTGGTTTCCGTCTGTACATAAAGATCTTCCAGGAACAATCCGTACAACTCGCTGTCTTCTATCAGATATTTGCTCTGGAGTATGCGGTCCAGCAAATTGCTTATCTTTCTCTGGATCTCTCTGTCTTCGAGAGCCTTGAGATTCCTGTCCTTTGCGATGACAAGCCTCAGCAGCGAAGGGATCCTGAGTGCAGGTGTCTCACTTTCCTGATCGAGACCCAGCAGAGAGTCGATATCCAAGTCAAGTTCCTGTGCGATTTTGAGCATTACTTCAAGACTGGGATTGGTTTTTTTGCCGTTTTCAAGCTGTGAAAGATATCCCGGCGATATGTCGACCTGCCTGGCAAAATCCACAAGCGATATGTTGTATTCCTCCCGTTTGGCCCTTATAAGTTCCCCTACCTTGATCTGCAAGACCCACGACCCCCTTCGCTTATAATCCATCCTTATTTTATATAATCGGAATCGACAATACAAGGTGCCGGATACAGTTGCCTCACAATATACCTGGAGACTTTTCCCGGATACCGGAGTCTTGTGTGAGACCTGCCTCTTGTTTCCGGGATACCGTGGTCCCGCACTGCTCATTGCACTTATTCCTGGATACCGTCGTCCCGCACTGCACATTGCACCTGTTCCGGGATACAGTTGCCCCGCACTGCTCATTACACTTATTCCGGGATACCGGTTTCCCGAGCTGTCCTCTGACATTTATTTCCATAATACTGTATGATAAACAGGCACCTGAGCACCGAGCGCGGTGTCATTTTTATCGGTTTTACAGTCAAATGCCAAATGTGCTATAATGTATTAGCATTTTTGTTGTGGAACTGTCAGTACAATAAAGCAGTCTAAACATCTTGTACAGTATGTATCAACTGTTTGTTTCTGACAAGGAGGAGAAGATGAAGTTCGGAAAAAAATCTGCTTCAAAAGGAACTGCAAAGAAGCGAAGCAAACCTGAAAAACAGAAAAAACAGAGAAAATCTTTATTTATAAAAAAGTTCGCATTGACGTTGATAGCCTGCATCCTCATTTTCGTCATTTCGATAGGGTGCGCGCTGACCGGACTGGTAGGCGGTGCTGTCTATGCATATATAGAAACTGCAGAGCCTATCACTGATGAGCAGCTGATTGCCAAGGCTTCCAACAGGACAACTCTGATCTATGACTCAAAAGGCAATATAATCCAGAAGCTCACCGGCAGAGACAATATGGACAGCGAACCCGTCACCGATAAGGAAGTACCCCAGTATCTCAAGGATGCCATTATTTCCATTGAAGACGAGCGCTTCGAACAGCATCCGGGTGTTGATATCCAGGGTGTCATAAACGCAGGCCTGGGGTTCGTCAAAAGCATACTCACCGGAAGCAGTGAAGCTACACGCGGCGGCAGCACCATTACTCAACAGGTCGTGAAGAACATAACAGGCGATACGACGCGTTCCATCAAGAGAAAAGTCCAGGAAGGCTATGCTGCGATACTTCTTGAGCAAAAACTGGAGAAATGGCAGATACTCGAGTTGTATATGAACCTTGGATACTGGGGAAACAGCTGCACCGGAGTCCAGTCAGCGTCCAAGAAATATTTTGGCAAGCCTGTCAGTGAGCTTTCATTGGCTCAATGCGCGCTGCTGGCCGGGATAACGAAAAATCCTGCCAAATACAATCCCTTTACTGAAAAAGGCCGTGAGTACGCCAAGGAGCGTCAGGAAGTCATACTCGGTAAAATGCTTGAACTTGGAAAAATAACGAAGGAACAATATGACCAGGCTATCAAGGAGGATCTGAAGTACGCTCCCAAGTCCAAATCACAAAAGGTATCCAGTGTGCAGAGCTATTTCGTCGACCAGGTCATCGTGGATGTCCGCAAGGCTCTGATGGAAGAGATGAACATATCGGCGACCATGGCAAATTATATGATATACGGCGGCGGACTCGAGATTTATACCACGATGGATCCCAAGATCCAGGCAGACATGGACTCGGTATTCATGGACGAGACATATTTCCCCCTGGTGAATGAAACGGCCAGGAGACAACTGGAGCATCCGCAGGGGGCCATGGCCATAATCGATGTCCAGAACGGCCATGTCAAAGCGCTGTATGGTGGTTATGGCAAGAAAGAAGCCAGCAACACACTCAACAGGGCCTCCTCATCGCTCATGAAGAGACAGCCCGGATCCACCGTCAAGCCCATAGTGGCCTACGGCCCCGCTATAGATATGAAGCTTATTACAGCCGCGACCGTCATCGATGACAAAGCTGTTTATATGCTGACAGGAAAGGATTCCGAAAGAGCCTATCCGACCAACTACAACAACAGGTATGACGGCCTGACTACTGTACGCAACGCCATAAAAAACTCTGTCAACGTAGTCGCCGCAGTAGTGTGGAGAGACTTCCTGGGTGCGGATAATTCCATAGAATATCTCAAGAAATCAGGTATCGACAGAGAAAAGGAAAAGTATATCTCGCTGGTTCTGGGCGGTTGGGAGCAGGGCATCAATCCGCTTCAACTGGCGGCCTCCTATGTGCCCTTTGCACATGAGGGTCTGTATTATGAGCCCACAACCTTTACAATGGTAAAGGACAGCAACGGAAAGGTGCTTCTCGACAGGACAAATGTAAAAGTAAATATCGTATACAGCGAGCAGACAGCCTTCATCATGACAGATCTGCTGCAGGAAGTGACCAGGGGCCGGACATCACCGTACCCATACTCAGGTACAGCAGCATCGAATATCAATGAAGAAGTAATAGGCATGCCGGTCGCTGTAAAAACTGGTACAACCCAAAGCAATATCGACAAATGGCTGGTGGGCTATACCCCCTACTATGCCGCTGCTGTATGGTATGGCTATGACAACTCAGGCGGCGAGCCAATACCGGTCAAGACTGAAGAAATGTGGCAAGCCCACAAGATATGGGCAGCCGTCATGAAAAAAGTGCATGAAGATCTGCCGTGGAAGGATTTCAACGAGATGCCTGATGACATCGTAAAAAAACAAATCTGTATCTACTCCGGGAAAGTGGCAACAGAGCTGTGCAAACGTGACCCAAGAGGCAATGCCACAATAACGGAATATTTCATAAAAGGTACAGAGCCTCGTGATGATGATGTCTGTACAGTACATGTGGAAGCGCAGGTCTGTACTGAAAGCCATGACACCATGCAGCGCAACCTGCTGGCGGGACCCTACTGCCCGGCAGACAAAGTCGAAACGAAGGTATTCATTCAGCGCGAAATTCCCTATTTGCCTGAAAAACCCAACGAAAAGGCTCCGAGGGATGTCGTGTATGAACTGCCCGCGGGTGAATACTGTACGGTACATGGTGCGCCTCCGATACCAACGGACGATGATCCGTTCAATGATATCTTCGACTGGCTCTGGCCATCCGATGGCCACGGCAATGATCCGGTCACAGGCGGCGGGCAACATCATGATTTGCAGGACGGAAGTTCATGGTATGAGGAAGTCCCCGGTGGCAGTGCCAGCGACATTACCCGGGAAAATGCCGGTTATGACTGGCCTGAGAACGAACCGCTGGAATAGCACCCTTAATTATTACAAAGAAACTTCAATAGTTCCATTGAATGGCTGAAAGCGAACCTGTATCATATTGCCAGGAGGGATGTGACCATGAGCACAAAAGATGCGGCCATGCTGGATGTCGATCTCGACCAGTTCTGGAAGGACGATGAGCTGGCACACAAGGACAACTGCTTCAGTCCGGATGCACCACAGGTAGCCCTGGGCATCAGGATGAGCGAGGAATGTGTATTTGCAGAGCTTGGAGAAGAGGGCAATCCATGGGGTCATACACCACGTGAAAGAAGGCTCGAGCTCAACAAGCGGTATAATGACAAGGCTGAAAGGATCGTGGGACGCAGACTGCTCCCTGAAACCCTTCCGGAACCGGATGCGGAATTCCCGTATGTCAAAAGGATCGGCGAAGTCTTTGAAGGAAAATATATACACAACGGCATTTCTGAATGGCTTGAAGGCACTGTCAATACGCCATCCGAGTTGGAAAAGCTGCTTGACAGAGTAGAGAAGCTGGATCTGCGTGAGTTCATCCTGCCTCCTGACTGGGAAAGCGAGAAGAAGCGCATCTATGAAACATATGGGATAAAGCCGCCGCTGATGAGACATGTGCGAGGCCCTGTCACGCTGGCCACATCTATCTATGGCGCTGAAAATCTCATATTCCTTATCATAGATGAGCCTGACCTGGCAAAAAGATTCTCAGATGTTATACTCAAAGTCATTACAGAGATGGCAGCGATAATGGATGAAGAAGCGGGATATGATGAAACGAACCGCCCGGGTGGATTCAGCTTCGCAGATGACAACTGCTGCCTTCTGACACCTGAGATGTATGAACTGTTCGGATATCCGATACTCAAGGCCGTGTTCGACCGGTGGTGTCCAGATCCGGATGATTACCGCTATCAGCATTCCGATTCTGATATGGCACATCTCCTTCCGATACTGGGCAGGCTGAACCTTACTGGATGCAATTTCGGTCCCAATGTGCTCGTGGACGAGATACGCAAATACATGCCGCGGACAAGGATAGACGGCTGCCTGGCCCCATTCACATTCATGAACAATGACATCGAAGCTATCATAAAGGAAGTCAGGCGCGACTGCGAGATGGCCAGAGAAACCAGGGGGCTCAATCTCTCAACTGCCGGTTCCATCAACAACGGAAGCCTGCTGACAAGCATGCGTGCCGTTATGTATGCCATACAGAATTACGGCAGGTACTGAGATCCAAACAGACAAAAGCATCTGCATCACCGGCTGTGTGACCTTTGATATCAGGTCTTTGATGATATATTTTAACTATAACTGTAATCACTCTGCTGAGTACATCTGCTCGGGAAAGGGTTAGCATGACAAATATACATAACTGTGATAAAAGTGGCTACAAAGCCTGGCTGGTATACAATCAGGCCACATGGACAAAACCGAATCCAAACACCGTGTTATTCGACAGCATCTGTGCCGACCCGGTACAAAAGGAGCTTGAAGTCGCTGTCGAGGAACTGAAAGAAGCATTGACAGCCATATCCGGAAAGATACCGGAACTGGTTTCAAAACCGACATCTGGCAACACAGTGCTTATCCATCTGATCCCGCAGAGAAAAACACTGAAAACCGCCGATACCGGAAACGGATCAGAGTCGGATGGATACATTTCTGACAGTGAAGCCTGCAGGCTGGACAACGAGGGTTTCATCATAAAAAGCTGTCAGACCGGAGGTGCCGACTGCACTGTTATCGCAGCCAAAACAGGCGCCGGTGCTCTGTACGGCGTATTCGCACTCATAAGGCATATCCTTTGCGGAACTTTCGATAAAAATGCTTATATAGTGCAAAATCCGGCCATCAAACTCCGCATGCTCAATCAGTGGGACAATATGGACGGCAGCATCGAAAGAGGCTATGCCGGCAATTCTATTTTTTACAGAAACGGACAAATCACCACAGATCTGAGAAGAGTCAGGGACTATGCCCGTCTGATGGCATCCGTCGGTCTGAACAGTATCGTTTTGAACAATGTCAACGTGCATGGACCGGAAACAAGGCTGATAACGAAGGAGCAACTTCCCAAAGTAGCAAGACTGGCGGACATTTTCCGCGAATATGGTATAAAGATCTACCTGAGCATCAATTATTCCAGCCCCATCGAACTGGGCGGTCTTGACACTGCTGATCCGCTGGACAGCAGAGTACGGTCATGGTGGAGTGAAAAGGCTTCTGAGATATACGAATACATACCCGATTTTGGCGGTTTTCTCGTCAAAGCCGATTCTGAGTTCCGCCCGGGGCCTTTCACGTACGGAAGGAATCATGCAGAAGGTGCAAATATGCTGGCTGCTGCCCTCAAGCCATACGGCGGTCTGGTGATCTGGCGCTGTTTCGTATACAACTGCAGACAGGACTGGCGCGACAGAGTCACTGACAGGGCAAATTCCGCTTATGATAATTTCATGCCTCTCGACGGCAGTTTTGATGATAATGTGATCCTTCAGATAAAAAATGGCCCTATGGACTTTCAGGTCAGGGAACCCGTGTCCCCACTCATAGGCGGGCTTAAAAAATCGAATTATATGCTTGAACTGCAGGTAACCCAGGAGTACACAGGACAACAGCGACATCTGTGTTATCTGGCACCGATGTGGAAAGATGTGCTGGACTTTGACACTTACAGCCGTGGCAAGGGCAGCACTGTGGCACGATTACTGTCAGAGCCGGAGGACGGCTTGATATCAGGTATAGCAGCGGTGTCCAATATCGGTGATGACATGAACTGGACAGGACATGACCTGGCCCAGGCCAATCTCTACTGCTATGGCAGGCTGGCATGGGATCCGTGGCTCACCTCCGAAGAAATAGCAAGGGAGTGGACAATGCAGACCTTCGGCAGGGATCCTGTGGTCACGGATACGATAACAGGCATGCTGCTTGACTCTTATCATATATACGAGAGCTATACGACGCCCCTGGGTATCGGCTGGATGGTCAATCCCGGTCACCATTACGGGCCGAATGTGGACGGCTATGAATACTCAGCATGGGGCACATATCACAGAGCCGACCATAAAGGAATCGGTGTCGACAGGTCAGTCGCCACCGGTACGGGATTTGCAGGAAAGTATTTCCCTCCGAATTCTTCGATATACGAAAGTATTGAAACATGCCCTGAAGAGCTGCTGCTCTTCTTCCACAGGGTCGAGTACGATTACAGGCTCAAATCCGGCGTTACGCTGATCCAGTACATATACGACTCTCATTTCGAGGGGGCTGCCAGGGCCGCCGAACTTGTTGACAGGTGGAAAAGCCTCGAAGGCCGCATCGGATCCGATTGCTTCGGCAGGGTGCTTGCCAGGCTTGAAGAACAGGCTGCACATGCCTGTGAATGGCGCGACGTGATCAACTCATATTTTTACAGGAAAAGCGGCATCCCTGACGAAAAATCCCGTCCGATTTATTGATGAGCCGTAGCAATGCAGCTTATGATCTATCCTTTTACAGCTCCTATGGTAAGACTCTTGATTATCTTATCGTTCAGGAAGAAATAAGCTATAAGGCTCGGAAGTACCATTATCACTACAGCAGCCAGCTGTATCGTCCAGCTTGTGGAGTACTGCCCCTTGAACCTGGTGAGGCTTACAGGCAACGTCATCTTGCTGTCGCTTGTCATGAATATCAGCGCGAACATCAGCTCATTCCAGGCAGTGACAAAGTTGAATATCGATATGGTCGCTATTGAGGATTTCGACAGTGGAAAAATAATTCTCCAGAATACGCCCTTCATACTGCAGCCGTCAATTACGGCAGCCTCTTCTATCTCCTTCGGGAATGTAGCCATAAAGCCGCTGAGTATGAAGATGGAAGTGGGCAGAGCAAATGCAACGTAGGGCAGAACGAGTGATATGTGTTTGTTCAGCAGCCCGATCTTGTTGAATACCATGAACAGCGGGATCAGAGTAGAGTGGATCGGTATCATCACTCCTATGAGAAACAGGCCCATTACAAAGCCCGAGAGCTTCCATTTGAATCTTTTCAGTGCAAATGCCGCCATCGATGCAACAACTATGGTCACACCCACCGAAGTGAACGATACCATCACCGAATTGAAAAAGCTGGTCCCTATTTTCCCTGATACCCATGCAGTTGCATAGTTGTCAAACTGGAAAGACGGTATGACCGACCATGGATCGATGAACATTTCGGTGTCAGTTTTCAACGAGTTGATAATGAGCCATAAAAGCGGATACAGGTACGTCAATGACACCAGTGACAATACAGCTACAGTAATCGTTTCCTGTATCGGTCTGGCTTTCCTTTTCGGCAGCGTTCTTCCTTTATTCATATACAGATCCATCTGTTAAAAACTCTCCCTTGCCAAAGATTGATACTTCAAACTTGTCAAAAGAACCGGCGCTCCAGTTCTTCAATAGAACTGGACTTCTTCCGATTTGAACAGCCTGTTCAGCAGCACTGTCACGATCAGGCACATACACAGCAGGACTACGGCAATAGCACTGCCATAACCGTACTGCATATCCCGGAAGGATTTATAGTACAGGTAAAGTGCCATGACCTCGCTGGAGTGGTTCGGACCGCCGTTGGACATAACATATATAAGGTCAAAATAGCGCAGTGATCCCGTAGCGATCAAAACCGTATCAATGCCTATAATAGGCCGTATAAGCGGCAAAGTTATGTTCCTGAATCTTTGCCACGAATCAGCTCCATCTATGGTAGCCATCTCCATCAGACTGGGCGGTATGTTTTCTATGGCAGCCAGGTAGATTATCATATGGTAGCCGATAAACTGCCAGCATATGACCACCATGATACATCCCAGCACCGTTTTCTGGTCGGCAAGCCAGAGTCCTGTATGGTTCTCGAGCCCGACGGCAATGAGCAGCCTGTTGATAAGACCAAATTCAGCATTGTATATGAATGACCACAGAAGACCGACGGCCACGCTTGCCAGTATGTTTGGCATGAAGAAAACAGTCTTGAAATATCTCTTGCCTCTGGTCACGCCTGATATGGCCACTGCCAGAAATATCGCAAGCGGCACCTGTATAACGATGGACAATACCAGCAAAAGCAGTGTGTTGTTCAGGCTTGTGCTGAATATTTTATCGATGGTGAAAAGCTGGACAAAATTGTTGAAGCCGATAAATCGTCTGGAATCCACCAGGCTCCATTTGTGAAAGCTGTAATATACGGTACTGAACACCGGCACGGCCACTATCCCCAGGTAAATGAGCAGCGCCGGCATCAGAAAAAGCAGTATCGATTTTTTGTTTCTGATCATCGAATCCATTTCATGTCTCCTTATGTAAAGCAAGATTTGGCGGTCAGGTTGCCCTGACCGCACTCATCTCATTCACACAGCCCTGCTAGTCCTCCCTGTTCTGCTCGGTGAACTGCTGCAGAGCTTTGAAGGATTCCTCTACTGACTGACCTGCCGTGATGGCCTGGATGGTGTTGTTGTATTCGTTTCCTATGGTAGCTCCGAGACCTACATCGTAGAACACGAACAGCTCTTTCATGTCCTTGAGCAGTTCTCCGACTTTCATCGCCACAGGATTCACCTTGTCCGGATCCGGTTCGATATTTGTGGCCACCAGGTTGCCCGCTTCACTCAGCTTGGTTTGTATCTCGGGATCTGAAATAGTCTTGATGAACTCAGCAGCTGCATCCTTGACATTGGATTTTGCAGCTATGGCAAAGCTCTGGTCGGGCTGGCCGAGCCATGTGTCAGCATTGCCTTTTCCTCCGGTTATTTCGGGGAATTTGCACACGCCCAGTTTATCCTGCATATCCGTATACAACTGCTGGATAGCCCAGCTTCCCATGACCAGCATAGCGGATTTGCCAGCTATGAAGTCGGCCTGTGCAGGGTCATTGTCAAGGGCATTGAAGCCTTCGGGGAATGCTTTCATATCCACCAATTCCTGCATGATCTTGCCCGCCTCGATAAACGCAGGATCCTCCCATGAGCCTGTTCCGTTGTAAACCTTGTTGTACGGTTCAGATCCGCCGACCCTGTTCACAACCAGCTCGCTGAACATCGCACCTACCCAGGGAGCTTTGTTTCCAAGTGCAAACGGTGTGATGCCATTCTCATTGAGGACATTGATGATGTTCTTGAGTTCGTCGAAAGTCTTAGGCTCCTTCAGGCCATATCTGTCAAATATCTCCTTGTTGTAGAAGAGACATACGACCGTCTGCGTCGTCGGCAGTGCATAAACTTTTCCGTCAAACTCCAGCGGCGTATAGACACCGGGTACATATCTGTCCTTCCATTCCTTGTCGCTGTTCAGCTTGTCGGTCAGGTCATACACCTTACCCGCTTTCACGAAGGGTTTCAGGAAGCCTGCCGCCCATGTGTTGAACACATCAGGAACTTCATTTGCCGCCATTTCTGCAGCGATCTTTGTCTTGTACTGCTCCTGCTCTGTGAATACTACTGTCGCAACAGCATTCATGTTGTTCTTCTTATTGAACAGTTCAACTGCATCCTTGATGATGACTGAGTTGGGATCTGTCTCGATGCCCCAGCAGGAAATCTTCACTTCGGTTTTCTTGCCGGATACACCTCCTTTGTTATCGGAAGTGCTGCCACATGCAGCCAGGAATGTGAACATGATGCTAACGCAAAGAAGCATGACCAAGATCCTTTTCATACGAATACAATCCTCCTTTTAAGAAAGTCTAGAGTACTCCAATAAAATTGTAGTACAGATAAGCCAGAAGGAAATGCCACAATATTAACTGTAACCTTGAAAAAATTAACTTCTGTTCTGAAAAGCTGTCTCGGGAGGTGTCTTCCTGGCGGGCAGAACAGCACTGACGCACGTGCCTTTGCCCTTGACTGATGATATGAAAAGCCCGCAGCTGCTTCCATAATACATTTTTATCCTTCTGTCGACATTGATCAGACCGATATGTGTATGCATGTCGTCCTCGGAGCTGTCGGCCTTCTTTATGCGAACTTTTGTATTGCCGGCGGAAACCGGTGATTCTGCCTGATATTCTGTGAAAAGCCTGTTGAGATGATCGACTTTTTCTTTCTCGATGCCGACCCCGTCATCACAAATCGTCATGATCACATTGCCATTTTCCAATCTGCCACTGATACTGATGTGCCCATTGTCCAGTTTGTCCTCAAGTCCATGGACGATCGAGTTTTCGACGATAGGCTGAAGTATCAGCTTCGGTATGATCATTTGTCCGATCTCCTGACTGATATCGATGGAAGCATTGACCCGGTCTCCATACCTGAATTTCTGTATCTTGAGATAGTTGGTGATATTTTCTATCTCATCGTTCAGCGTTACAAAGTCATCTCCGCTTATACTGGCCCGCATCAGGTCTCCAAGAGCTTTGACCATGTCACCTATTTCAGGGACATTCCTGGTCCTGGCCATCCAGTTTATTGATTCCAGTGTATTGTATAGAAAATGGGGATTGATCTGAGCCCGCAGTGACTTCAGTTCTGCTCTCTGTTTCAGATACTGCTCCTGGTATACCTCCTGTATAAGCTTCTGGACTTGTGAAACCATTTTGTTGAAATGGCTGCTGAGCACTCCCACCTCATCATTGGAATAAGTCGGGATCGACACGTCGAAATCGCCCTTCCCCACTTTCCTCATCATTGCCGAGAGATTTCTCAGAGGTCTGGAAATACTGTCGGATATCCTGAGCGACAGAAGCAGCGACAATATGCAGCTCACGCCACAAACGCCCAGAATCCAGTATCTGAGCAGTATTATGTCTCCCTCGTACTGCTCGGTAGGTATGATGGCTATCATTTTCCACAGCCCGTTATTTATGCTCCTGGATGCGATATAACTGGAAGCCCCGTCTATTTCAGTGGTGATGAAGCCACCATCCAGACTGTCCACCGTAAGTCCTGCAGCAACACTGCTTATCAGCTTGTCCAGCTTGCTCTTGTCCTTGTGCGATATGATCCTTCCGTCAGAATCGGCAATAAGTATATCGCCGCTTTTGAATAGATCGGTTTTCTTATATATTTCATGGAGTGAATTTTCACGGATCAGTATCATCTCATATCCTATGAGCTCCTGGTCGACAATGCTGTTGATAGCCCTTCCGACTCTTATCGTCTGGGACCAGGAGTTTGTCCCGAACCACACGGCACTGCCTTTATTCTCCTCCAGGATTCGCTTTTCCGTTTCGCTGATCTCTATGGTGACAGAGCCGGGATTGACATAATAAACGGTGCCTGACAGCGATATGACCTGTGCGGCGGCAATATCCAGATACAGCGGCACGAATCCCTTAAGCTGGTTGTCTATGGCTCTTTCGACCCTGATCTTCTCATACTCGTCCTCAATACCAAGATTAGCTTTCCTCAATGCTTCCTGGATCGTCATATTGGAAACGATCTGAAAAGAGACCCTTTCTATTTCCCCGAGCTTCACATCGACATTTTCGCCCGTTTCCATCAGTATATCGCTGGTATACTGCTCAGTTTTCTGCCTGAGAAGTTGCTGGGATGTGTAGTATGAAGAAATCCCTATTGTGATGACGGGCAGGATAATCAGCGCCAGAAATGACATAAGGAGCTTATTGCGTATAGGCATATCTCTGAATCGGATCATAATAACCTGTCCTCTTTACTCTGACAGCAGGCAGTGCCGGCACCTCTTCACAAATCCGACTGCTGCTGAAATATGAGCTTTTCCCTGTATTCCGAAGGGGTCATCCCGAAATATTTCCTGAAAACCTGGCTGAAATACCCCGCATCTCTTATGCCGACCATTTCGGCTACCTCATATGCCTTCATATCAGGGTCGCTCAGCATCTCACAGGCCTTTTGCAGCCTGATACGGGTCAGTATCTCAAGGAAGTTCTCACCTGTTTCCTTTTTGATCAGTCTGCTTAAATAAATATGATTCATATATACATGCTGGGATACACTGGTCAGAGTTATATCATTCATATAATTCCTGGTGATGTAATCGATCACTTGTCTTATGACAGCATTTCTGACAGGATATGCAGGCTGTTCCGCACCAGGATCGGCCCCGTCTTCTGCCGGTTCCTCTGCCTCTCCGATATCCAGCTTTTTCAACTTCACAGCATTGCGAACTATATCCTGCATACAATTGATCTGATGCAAAACCTTTTCCTTCTCCAGTCTTTCCTGTTCTTCCTTTTCGATCTGTTTTTTCGCTTTCAGGACTGTTTCGATTATCTCCTCAGGATCTGAAGGCTTCAGGATATAGTCGATGGCTCTCAGCTGGATCGCAGTCTGGGCATAGCTGAAATCCTGATAGCCGGTGAGGAGTATGCTTTTGATATCCGGCACTATCTTCCTCGCCTCTTCGATCAGCTTCAGCCCGTCCATCCCTGGCATCTTTATGTCCGTAAGCAGGATGGAGGGCATTTCAGATCTGACAAGCTCCAGTGCTTCGATACCGTTGGCTGCCGCTCCCGCAAGCTCAATACCGTAATCGCACCACGGTATGCTTCGAAGTCCCTGTCTGATCAAAAGCTCATCATCTGCTATGACCATCCGTATCATATCCCACCACCAGAAAATTGAAATGGATACTTACCAATACAAGTATACTATAATGCACCCTATGTATACAACCTCTGCGGTGTACCGCCGTATCTGCACCAGTTGCCACAGCTTGATATGGTCAGGTGCATCTGATATACTTTCAATACCGACAATAATAACCATCGATGCGGGGTGTTTTCCATGAGTATAGGCAAAACCTGTCAGGATGTGAAATCAGCTGCAATAAAGCTGGCAGCATGTTCCACTGATATAAAGAACAGCGCACTTGCGATGATCGCCCGTGAGCTTGAGGCGCATAAGGAAGAAATATTCAGGGCAAACCAGGAAGACCTGAGGAGAAGCGAGGCAGAAAATATACCGATGCCGCTTATCAAGAGACTCAGATTCGATGAGTCCAAACTCGACGATGTCATATCGGGTATAAACAGCCTTATAGCACTGGAGGATCCGGTGGGCAAAACCATGGCAGCGACTGAGCTGGATGAGGGCCTTGAGCTTTTCAAAGTCACCTGCCCCATAGGAGCGATAGCCGTAATATTCGAATCACGGCCTGATGCACTGGTGCAGATATCGACGCTTTGCCTCAAAAGCGGGAACGGTGTTCTTTTAAAGGGAGGCTCTGAAGCTATCGAGACGAACAGAGTGCTGGCCCGGATCATAATCTCCGCCTCGGAAGCCGCAGGAATACCCGGTGGATGGTGCAGTCTTCTGGAAACCAGGTACGAAATAAAAGAGCTCCTGAAGCAGGACAGATACGTGGATCTGATAATACCCAGGGGCTCAAATGAATTTGTCAGATACATAATGGATAATACAAAAATACCTGTCATGGGCCACGCAGACGGTATTTGCCACTGCTATATAGATCCCTCTGCCGACCTGGAAATGGCTCTTGGCATCGCCATAGACTCAAAAGCACAGTATGTGGCAGTCTGCAACGCACTGGAAACGCTGCTGGTCCACCGGGATATCGCAAAGTCTTTCCTGCCCATGCTCAGGAAGGCATCAGATGAAAAGAACATAGAATTATTCGGTTGCAGTGAAACAGCTTCAATCATCGATGTAAGCCCTGCAACGGAGGATAGCTGGAGGACGGAATATCTGGATTACAAGCTGTCCGTTAAAGTCGTCGGAAGCCTTGAGGAAGCGATAGATCATATAAACACATACGGTTCAGGGCATACCGACAGCATAGTCACAAATGACAGGGAAACCGCCGCCCGCTTCATGTCCCTGGTCGATTCAGGCAATGTTTTCTGGAATTGCTCCACCAGGTTCAACGACGGTTTCAGATACGGCCTTGGAGCGGAGGTGGGCATCAGTACAGGAAAGCTCCATGCCAGGGGTCCTGTGGGGCTGGAGGGCCTTGTGATATATAAGTACATGCTGCTGGGTAACGGGCATATAGTGGCGGACTACGCCGAAAAAAGAAGGACATTCACTCACAGGAAGCTTGACAAAGACTTTCAGATTTAATAAAGACCTGTCTCTTCAGAAGTTCAAATGATTTTCCTGTCCTGCTGCAGCCGGACATTTCAGCTGGCTGCAGCTATTCATTTTCAGACAGCCGTCATCCAAATAAGAATCGAGTATGGAACATTACCGCCTGTTTAACATAATATAAACATAGGCGGCGGTTTTTCCCGCCACATCAGCACAAAGGGGATCCCACACAGGGGAAATACCTTCGACTCCCTGCATCATAACAGGTAAAGAATGGTGGTAAGATGAAAAACCCGATAACCATAGATGATATCACCAATGGACTCGTCACATTCCAGAAGGTGAAGCAGTTGTACAACAGAGATCACAGGATCTCTGAAGAGGGTTCGGAGCAATCGGTGCTTCCGGACAGACTCTCTCTCATGCGTGAAATCATCACGACCATATCCAATTTTATGCCTCAGACAAGAAGCGGCAGCTTCAGCAGTGCATTCGAGCAGGGTATCCGCTTCAGCAGCGCTTACAGGGAGCTAAAAAGGCATGTAGGAAGCATGAACAGGAACTCCCCTGCCGAAGAGGATATTTTCAGATTCCTGAAGCTTCTGATGCCGGTGCTCGACATGCGTCAGAGGGTCTATATGGATAAGGTGGTAAGTATCATCGATATCCTGAAATCCTGAAATACTGGGCAATAGTAGCACCTTCAATCGAATTGCGGACTATTGCTGCATTTTCTCATGCAGCCGGCAACGAATATCCTGCACTCAAATACCTGTTGCTGTCCCCTCCCGGCCGATCCTGGCAACACACCTGGCCGTAACTGTAGCCCTGCTTAAGCGTGCTCACCCGAGCCACCATATCCTGACAAAAATTTTTTTAAAAATATTATTGACATCACCCGCATTATGTGATTATAATAAATTGTTTTTTGAGTTTAGTGATTCTAAACAAAATGTTTACTTATAGAGAATAATTTCGGCGGTCGCTGGAAATCGAAAGGAAAACAATGGTATGCAAATAGGCCACAAAATCAAAATGCTCAGGATCAAAAACGGACTGACACAGGAAGAGCTGGCAGACAGGAGTGAGCTCTCAAAAGGCTTCATTTCGCAGATAGAGAGGGATCTCACATCTCCGTCCATAGCAACACTCGTGGATATACTGCAGTGTCTTGGTACCAACCTGAGGGATTTTTTCAACGACAGCATCGATGAAAAAATCGTATTCACGAAAGACGATGCTTTCGTGAAGGAAAATGATGACCTTAAGCATGTGATCAGGTGGATCGTGCCTGACTCGCAAAAAAACCACATGGAGCCGATACTGCTGGAGCTGACCGCCGGCGGATCTTCTGAGCCGGATGATCCCCACGAGGGAGAAGAGTTCGGATATGTGCTGTCAGGAAGTGTTTTCGTCCATCTGGCAGGAAGGAAATACAGGGCGAAAAAAGGTGAGGCTTTCTACTATAAACCAAATTTCGTCCATTATATATCAAACGCCGGGAAAACAGAGGCAAAGGTATTATGGGTGTCCACTCCGCCCAGTTTCTGATTTACCGTGATAATCACCGGCTTATTTGACTATTTGGTATAAGGGGTATGCGAAATGTCAAAACACATTATCGAATTAGTGGATCTGGTAAAAGATTATGACGGTACTGAAGCTTTGAAGGGTATCAACCTGTACATCCGTCAGAATGAATTCATCACTTTCCTGGGTCCCAGCGGATGTGGGAAAACTACTACCTTACGTCTGATCGGCGGTTTTGAGAAGCCGACATCCGGCAAGATCATCTTCGAAGGTGTCGACATCACTGACATGCCGCCTTATAAAAGGAAGGTCAATACTGTTTTCCAGAAATACGCCCTGTTTCCCCATATGAATGTTTTTGAGAATATAGCATTCGGGCTCAGGATCAAAAAAACCGACAAAAAGGTGATCAGCGAAAAAGTCTCAAGGATGCTGAAACTGGTGAATCTGGAAGGCTTCGAAAAACGCTCCGTGGATTCCCTGAGCGGCGGCCAGCAACAGAGAGTCGCCATAGCGCGTGCACTGGTCAATGAGCCTGAGGTGCTGCTGCTGGACGAGCCTCTTGGCGCACTGGACCTCAAGCTCCGCAAGGAGATGCAGCTGGAGTTGAAAAGGATGCAGCAGCAGCTTGGCATCACCTTCATATATGTAACCCACGATCAGGAGGAGGCCCTGACCATGTCCGACACCATCGTCGTGATGCAAAACGGGACCATACAGCAGATCGGAACACCCGAGGACATATACAACGAGCCCAAAAACGCATTCGTCGCTGATTTCATAGGCGAAAGCAACATCATAGACGGTGTCATGCTCAGGGACTACAGAGTACGGTTCGCAGGTCATGAGTTCGATTGTGTCGACAAGGGCTTCGGTATCAACGAGGATGTAGATGTAGTCATCCGCCCTGAGGATATCAGGCTGGTGCCCAGGGATGAGAGTCCTCTGCAGGGCACAGTCAAATCGGTCATATTTAAGGGCGTCCATTATGAAATGCAGGTGGACGACCACAACGGATACGGCTGGATAGTGCACAGTACATCGATGGAACCGGAAAATACCGATGTCGGGCTGCAAATATCCCCGCAGGATATTCAAATAATGAAAAAGGTGTCGGCCATATGAAAAAGGGATGGATATCATATCCATATATACTATGGATGATAATATTTACTATCGTACCGCTTTTGCTCGTAATGTATTACGGCTTTACCAAAACGGAAAACGGTACGATGGTGCTTACTCCGGATAATTTCATCAGGGTCATGGAGCCCACATATCTTAAGGTGTTATGGAGATCTGTGTTGCTGGCACTGGTCAGCACTGTCGTCTGCTTTATCATAGGATACCCTGTGGCAATGATACTTGCCGGCAGGGATATTAGCAGGAAAAGCACACTGGTTCTGCTTTTCGTCATCCCGATGTGGATGAATTTCCTGCTGAGGACATATGCATGGATGACGCTGCTGGATCGCAAAGGTTTGATAAACACGTTACTGGGAGCATTGGGTCTGCCACAGCTGAATCTGCTTTACACCGATTTTGCAGTCATTCTGGGCATGGTCTACAATTTTCTGCCCTTCATGGTGCTCCCCATATATTCAGTCTTGAGGAAGATCGACAGGAGCCTGATCGAAGCAGCAGAAGACCTGGGTTCTGATACTGTCACAGTGTTCAGGAAAGTCATATTCCCCCTGAGTCTTCCCGGTGTCGTTTCGGGCATTACGATGGTATTCATGCCGGCTGTCACTACCTTTATTATCTCCAAGCTGCTCGGTGGAAGCCAGTATATGCTCATAGGCAACCTGATCGAGGACCAGTTCATGAGAGTGTACGACTGGAACTTCGGTTCAGCCGTTTCGATCATCATGATGCTGCTGATACTGCTGAGCATGGGTGTCATGGCCAGGTATGACAAGGAAGGCACAGGAGGTGGACTGTTTTGAAAAAGGCATTTGGCAGATTTTATCTGGTTTTGATATTCGCATTTCTGTATGCACCGGTACTGACATTGATCGTATTTTCATTCAATGATTCCAGATCCCGGGGCAATTGGGGCGGCTTTACTTTGAAGTGGTACAGTGCACTTTTTCGGGACAGACATGTCCTGTCATCGCTGTATTATACGCTCACCATCGCTTTGCTGTCGGCGCTGATAGCAACTGTGGCAGGTACAGCTGCAGCAATCGGGATACACAATATGAAGAAGATCCTCAAGTCATTTGTGATGAACCTGACCTATCTTCCTGTGATAAGTCCCGATATAGTGACAGGTATTTCGCTCATGATACTGTTCGTATTCGTCAGGCTCAACCTGGGCTTCACCACGCTGCTGCTGGCACACATAACGTTCAATATACCTTATGTCATCCTGTCTGTGCTTCCCAAGCTGAAGCAATTGAACAAGCATATGTATGAGGCGGCACTCGACCTGGGGGCCAAACCGCTCTATGCTTTTTTCAGGGTGATCCTTCCCGAGATCATGCCGGGCGTTGTGACAGGATTCCTGCTGGCTTTCACACTGTCGCTGGACGACTTCATCATTAGTTTCTTCACTACCGGGTCGGGAGTCTCCACTCTTTCCATCACTATTTATTCGATGGCAAGACTGGGTATCAATCCCAAGATCAACGCATTGTCGACACTGATGTTTATTGTGGTGCTCGCACTTCTGCTGATCGTAAACAAGCGGTCCTCTGCCAACAGCAAAAACGGGACCGCAGTAATGAATATATAATACAAAATAACACCGTGGATAAAGGAGAAATGGAAATGAAAAAAAGAATCGCATCATTTGCAGTGCTGCTGCTTGCAGTGGCAGTAATACTTACGGCCTGCGGCTCGCCGGGTACTGGCAAAGGTGACGGGTCGGAGAAGGTGGTCCTCAACGTCTTCAACTGGGGAGACTATATGTGTGATACCGTGCTGGAAGCCTTCGAGAAAGAGTATCCGCATATAAAGGTAAATTATGAGACATATACGACAAACGAGGATATGTATGTCAAGATCAAGACCGGTGGATCCGCATACGATGTTGCGTTTCCGTCGGACTATATGATAAAGAGGATGATCGATGAGGGCCTTGTGAAGGAAATCAACATGGACAACATCCCCAACTACAAGTATATTGATGACCAGTTTAAAAACCTTTCATACGATCCTGACAACAAATACTCTGTTCCTTATCTGTGGGGCACTGTGGGCATATTGTACAATAAAACCATGGTAACGGAGCCTGTCGACAGCTGGTCGATATTGTGGGATGAAAAATATAAAAAGCAGATCATCATGTCTGACAGTGAAAGGGACAGCATTGGCGTAACGCTCAAAATGCTGGGGTATTCCATGAATACTAAGAACATTGATGAGCTTGAGGAAGCAAAGCAGAAGATGATCGAACAGAAGCCACTGGTGCTGGCTTATCTCGTAGATGAGGCGAAGGACATGATGGTTGCTGAAAGTGCTGCCATGGCGGTCGTATGGTCAGGTGACGCTCTTATCGCCATGGGCGAGAACGAGAATCTTGCCTATGCGATCCCCAAGGAGGGCACCAACTACTGGTTCGATTGCATGGTGATCCCGTCGACAAGCAAGCATCAGAAAGAGGCCGAAATTTTCATAAACTTCCTGTGTGATCCCGAAATGTCCCTCAGGAATGTGGATTACATCGGTTATGCCACCCCCAACACAGAGACCATGAAAATGCTCGATCCGGAAGTCATCACCAATTCCACTGCTTATCCGGATCTGAACCAGTTGGAAAACTGTGAGATATTTGAATATCCGGGTGATGAGGTAAATAAGATATATAACCGTATCTGGACTGAAGTAAAGGCCAACTGACAGGATTATCCCGAAACAAAACGGGGCAGTGGATCTATCCGCTGTCCCGTTCTGGCACTTCAGGCGGAATAGAATTTACCGTATACGAAAAATTTCCCCACAAAAAAGCAATATCCAACCGGAGCAATCTGTTCTGAGAGACCGGAAAGAGCCGGAATATACACTATTACAGAAATAATGAAGATCAAAAACGGAATTATGTGCTTCTCTTTTCATCGATAAAGAAGTATAATGGAATCAGGTAATATCAAGGCATTATGAAAATATGCCTGCAAAACCGGAGTTGCTATGAAGATTGAAAGAATAGGCGATAACATCATTAGAGTGACAATAACATATAGTGACCTCGAAGAGAGAAATGTAGATCTGAATGCTCTGAATTACAACTCGCCTGCTGCTCAGGAGTTTTTCTGGGACCTTATGGAACAGGCAGAAGAACAACTGGGCTTCAACCTTACTGATTCTCAGCTGATAATAGAGCCGGTCCCCGATTCGGATGAAGGCTTCGTTATCAACATCACGAAAGTTGACGAGGAAGGCGAGTTTGAATCCATCCACAAATATATCAAAAACAGGATGAAGAAAAGTGACCTCCGCGTAAAGAGGAAGGCCAGGAGGGTCTCATCCCCGCTTTTGATATATACATTCAGATCGCTCAACGACATATGCGAGCTTGCGGACAGGCTGGACCTGCATTACAGCGGCGAAAGCACGCTTTACAGGTGCAGGGATGCCTATTATCTCACCCTGTTGAAAAGTGGCCTTCTTACACCCAGCATGAAGATGTTCGATATGATGCTGGCAGAATACGGTACCAAAATTTCAAACATCAATTTTATCGAAGGCTATTTGAACGAGTACGGTGAGATAATAATCGAAGGAAATGCGCTCGAAGTCCTGAGGGAATTCTATTGACAGACTGATCTGGCATAAGCGCTGTGATATTGCGGCTGCCGGCGCACGTCTGCCTGACCTGAAACGCACAAGTGGTGTGCTGCTTATGGCACACCACTTGTTTTATTTTGCTTCTCGATTTTTGTACATTCCTATGAAGTGGATCATGTGTCCACAGTTGCCGGGTACCGGGCCTGGTCTGTTGAATTCCCGACATCGAGCCCTTCTGCCCTGCGTCACTTGTTCCTTTTATCCGGATCGATGCTGGGGCCGATCTGCACAATGGATGATTCGGCCTCATATGTATCTGTACTGATCAGTTCGTCGTTCCTGTACACCCTGACAGTTACCCCTTCTTTCCCGGGGTCCAGAACCACTTTCTCGCCTGGCTTCAGGTCCCTGTTCTCAACATAGTATACCGGCGGTGATGACTTCTGTACGATCTGGGTCCTTATAACGCTTTTGTCCGTCCTGTCATCGCGGTTGCCGGCGATCGCCACCGTCACGACACTTCCTTCTTTCACTGCGTAGATTGCCACTTCATTGTCGAAGGGATTTGAAAATTTGAGATCGTATGCATCCTCGGCGACCACCGCATCCAGTCCCGGCTCGATATAGTCCACGGCAAGTTTGTGGGACAGTCTTGTTATATTTTCAACTGGTATCCCTGCCTCAAGGAGTGCTGCGTACATCGTCGACGCCACCTGACAGAGACCCTCGTCAAAGAAAATGTCCGGCGCACCCGACAATATGGCCTCGACGAATGAAAACTCGCTGTCACCAGGAGCGTCGCCTTTCGGAGCAACCCTGATGCCGTTGATCGCCTTCACAGCCTCACCTATGCTGATTGCCAGTCCCTGGTCCTTGACACTGGTCGAGTATTCGCCCAGCACCACCTGTATCTCATCGAAATCCTTCATCGTAACATCTGCATAAACTATATCCAGAGCGTTTCCTTCCATGAGATCTATCTCACCGAAAGGATCAGATGAAAGCTGCTTGCGGATGAGCTCTACAGCATTATTGACATTCAGCGATATCCCGGGATCGTCAGGTATTTTTTCAATAAGTCCGTCCTTATAGAATATTCGCGCATCGACAGGAGCTTTGTTGATGTCATCGGAAAGCTCGATCAGCTTCATTCTCAGTTTGCTTTCATTGAAGTTTATGACAGGAGCAAGAACTGTGGTATGATTCCCGAAATGTGTACTGATCAGACGTGGAATGTCCCCGATCCCCTCCAGGGTCTTGAGCGGCTCTACCGTGGCCTTGCCGTCTACAAATGCTTCAATGCTCGTAAAAGGTATCTCGTATATTTTTCCGTCATCAGCCTTCAACCGTATATGCTGCGATCCGAATCTGGCTTCATAATCCGCTTTGATGGCTTCGGCAGCTTCTTCGTATCCTCTTGCCCCTATGTCCTGTCCGCCTGCATAAACATTGACCGGGATCTCCCTGCCTGAGGCATCAAATAAAACAGCAATCCCAACTGCCATTGCCAGCAGGCTTTGTACCAGTATGAGCGAAAAAATCAGCAGTTTGCTACCGGTTTTTTTCACAAGAAACAACTCCGTATGTTTTTTCTTTTGTTATCCGGATCCCCGGACATTATCAAAAAAGTATAAAGCACTCAGTACTTTATACTTTTCATTTTTCTCATGCCCTGTTGTTCATCACCAGCTCCACCAGCCTGCCTTTCTTCTTCGCCTCGTCGATCACTGCATCATCGATCTGCATTCCCTCGCTGATGATCACATTCCCTTCGCTGTCGGTTATGGTCCTGGTTGCATACCTGCCTTTCAGGTATTGTCTCTGTCTTTGCTCGAACAGGACCGATGCATCATCCCTGCTGTCACTCTCAGGCTGATCCGCAGCCTCCGGTATAATGGTCGCATCAGCAGTGGTCTCCGGTTCAGCTGTTTCGCTGACAGTAACTGCTGCTTCATCCAGCATGCCGGCCAGATCGTTACCTGCCGCTTCACCGAATATGTCTGTTTCTGCTGGCGGCACTGTATCCTGTGTGCTCTGTTGTCCTTCTATATCAAAAATATTTTTTTTTTCGGATTCAAAGGCCCCGTCGGAGGAACCGAGCTGTGAAGGCGTGTCAAGCAGTTTTGATTCAATATCCTCCGTCACGACCGTAAGGTTTTTGCCAAATGTTATGACCGAATCCCTGGGTATCAGGCGTATCTGCTTCTGTGTGATATCCGCTATGAACTCCAGGCCGGTTATCTTGCAGCCATCATTCTCATCTACATATATGTCACCGATCTCTCCTATCAGACTGCCCTTCTTGGTGAGCACCTTTGTACCCTTTACTCTTATGTCATTCTGAAGGAGCTGTATCGCGGAAGGTATCTTACTGATATCTGTTATGACATCTTCATTCTCTATGGTCAACGCATATTCCCCGATACCCAGTATATCTTCCGTGGGTATCACCCTGGCACTGAATATCTGTATCCCGCTGTCGACAACAATATAGTCAATGGCACCTCTGTCAGCGTTTATTATGATGCTTTTGACTTTCCCGACCTCCATACCATCGGAAATGCTGATTATAGGCAATCCAAGGATTTTTTGAGTTTTTTTCATTTAAAAATACCCTCCTTAATATCGTAGCAGACCATATTGTCCGTCAAGCGCTCGTATCAGTCAGGCTTCTGATGATCCCATCTCTGGTCTGATCGTCCATCATGTCGCCATAAATATCATAATAGCTGTTAAGTATCTCCAGTGCCAGGTCCTGCTGTCCAAGTGATTTATACATGACGCATATATCGATTATTATCCAGAAGGTAAGTTCTTTTGGAGGCTTTTTGTCGAGAGCGTACATGAAATTCAGTATCGCTCCTTCGAAATCACCGGCTTCCTTGAGCCTGAAAGCCTCTGTTATGCATTCCCCGATGGTCATAGCTTCACTATCATGAACTTTGTTTTCTATACCCATTTTATCAATAATTTCTTCACTGTCAACAGATTTTTCTGTATTGCCCGCAATTACGTCAGTTATTTCACTGTCATTTTCCTGCAAATCTGTTTTTTCGTCACCATGAGCCACATAATTCAGATATATCTGTTCTATATAGCTGTCTCCGGCAACCGGATGTTCCTGGGTTTCAACAGCAGAGTCGGCCACATTATCTGTGTTCTGTCCGGTGTCAGCACCGATCAGCTGCCCATCCGTGTAAGCCGTCTCCTCCTGTGCAATGTCTGCATCATGGTCAGCTGCCTCAGAGGCAATCATATCATCAGCCGGGTCCAGGTCTGACGATGCGAGAGAATAAAGCTCAGCATCGAGGGCATACTCTTCATTTGGCTCTTCTGTCGACTGTCCGGTCTGATCCACTGCCGCCATGTCTTCAGTTATTTCTGCCACCGCGGCATCAGCGGTTTCAGGCATTTTTCCGGTGTCAGCAGCAGTACCCGCCGGCTCATCCCCGCCAGCTGATACAGCCGGTTCCTGCTTATCCAAAGCCGGATCCCCGGATGACACATCCTCTTCCTGTCCCTGAGCTGAGGCTGCGGTCTCCGCCTCAGAATCCTTATCTTCCTTTGCTTTATCAGACATGAAATAAAGTGCTCCGATCTGCTCCAGCACGGACTTCTCACGTGCGCCGCCATCGGCCTTGCCCTCATCGGTATCCTTTTTATCTTTTTTCGCAGGTTTTTTGTCATTCTTCCTGGTTTCTATTTTGGGAACGATGAGCGAGATCAATATGCTTAGTATCAGTACGATGATCACATATGCAATAAAAGCACCTATCGTTACCATTATAAGCACAGTCGGATCAGCTTTCTCCGTGTCCCCGCCTGACAGTGCGCTGAATATAACCGGCATGATTATCGCTGTGATCAGAGAAGCCAGTGTAATGGATGCGACAGTTCTGAAGTTCAGCACCTTGAGACGGTGGAATACTATCAGCAAAATGATGCCGCTTACCGCCACTGCACATATAACAGCAATCATGTATACAAGCATCGTTATCCTCCTGGTTCCTGCTTTGCGCTGCAGTTCGTAGAAAACCGCCCTGCTTCTGCAAATGCCTTAGTAAGTAGACAGATAACATTCCTTACATAATTCGATACTATATGTCATAATTCCTTCAATTTATTTATATTTTTTAAAAGCTGGCTGATAACGCAGGCATTGCAGTTCATATTTCCGGGAACAATACAAAAGACGTTTCTGCAATAACAGAAACGTCTCTGATAACAGCCAATGAACCAGCTACATTTGATGGGTACTGCTCTGTTCATCCGCAACGGTGTTTTCCTTCGTGAGCAATACGGATCCCTGGTCTTTATCCCCGTTCCCGAGCTGCTTGCGGCTCTTCTCTGCGGTCAGCGCTGTATTCAGCACAGTGTCCATTTCATCGACAAAGATGAAGTTCAGCCTGGACTTTACATTGTCAGGTATGTCGTCGACATCCTTCCTGTTTTCCGAAGGCAATACTACTGTGTCGATGCCTGCCCTGTGGGCAGCCAGCACTTTTTCCTTCACACCGCCTATGGGGAGTACACGCCCCCTGAGCGTGATCTCACCGGTCATTGCAACATTCTTTCTGACAGCCCTTCCCGTAAGGGCGGATACCATCGCCGTTGCCAGCGTGATGCCGGCCGAAGGTCCATCCTTGGGTGTTGCTCCCTCAGGTACATGGATATGGATGTCATACTTCTTATGGAACTCCGTATCTATACCCAGCAATTCAGCCTTGGAGCGTATGAAGCTCACCGCAGCCATTGCCGACTCCTTCATCACATCTCCGAGCTGTCCGGTGAGTTCCAGTTTTCCGCTTCCGTCCATGATGGTGACCTCTATTGCCAGCGTATCTCCGCCGACAGGTGTCCATGCAAGTCCGGTTGCAAGACCCACTTCATCCTTTTCGTTGGCCTTGTCATACCTGAATCTCCTGGCACCGAGATACTTCTCGATATTCGACGGAGTGATCGTCACAGATTTCTTGTTGCCGGATACGAGTGCCCTGGCTGCTTTTCTGCAGAGATTGGCTATTTCTCTTTCCAGGTTTCTGACACCGGCTTCTCTTGTATAGTAATTGATGATACTCCTGATGGTGTCTTCACTTATCCTCAGATTCCTTTTCCGCAGTCCATGGGCCCTGAGCTGCTTTTTCAGCAGGTATCTCTGTGCTATCTGGACCTTTTCTTCCTCGGTGTAGCCGGATATCGTGATAACCTCCATCCTGTCCAGCAGTGGGCGCGGTATCGTATCCAGCGTGTTGGCCGTAGTAAGGAACAACACATCGGACAGATCCACGGAAAGCTCCAGATAATGATCCCTGAAAGCGAAATTCTGCTCGGAATCAAGCACTTCCAGCATTGCCGATGCCGGGTCTCCCCTGAAATCGCTGCTCATTTTGTCGATCTCGTCGAGCAGTATCAGCGGATTGGATGACCCCGCCTGTTTGAGTGCATTTATTATCCTTCCGGGCATTGCTCCCACATAGGTACGTCTGTGGCCTCTTATTTCAGCCTCATCCCTTACACCACCCAGGGACATCCTGACATAGTTTCTGTTGAGTGCCCTTGCTATCGATTTCGCTATCGATGTCTTGCCGACACCGGGCGGACCCACCAGGCAGAGTATGGGACCTTTCAGGTTGTTTGTCAGCTTCAGTACCGCCAGGTATTCCAATATCCTTTCCTTTACCTTCTCAAGGCCGTAGTGGTCCTCCTCGAGTATAGCACCGGCCTTGTCCAGATCGATCATAACCTCAGTCTTTTTGCCCCAGGGCAGATCGAATATCCAGTCCAGATATGTCCTGATAACTGCGCTTTCAGCTGAACCTGCCGGTGTCTTCTGCAGGCGGTCCAGCTCCTTCCGGACTTTATTTTCCGCTTCTTCCGGAAGATCCATCTTCTCCAGCTTCTTCCTGTATTCCTCCACCTCACCGGCAATACCGTCCTTGTCTCCCAACTCCGACTGTATCGCCTTGATCTGCTCCCTGAGATAATACTCGCGCTGCATTTTGTCTATCTGCTTGCGTACACGCATGCTGATGTCCTTTTCCACCTCTAGTATCTCTATCTCGCTCAGCAGCAGCTCCAGGAGCTTTTCCATCCTCCTTCCGGGATGGAACTCATTGAGTATATCCTGCTTTTGTTCGATCCTCAGATGCATGTTGGAAGCTACGAGATCTGAAAGCTGGCCGATTTCCTCGATGGATGAGATCGAGGAGACCGTTTCAGGTGAAATTTTCCCGCTCAGCTTCGCATATTCTTCAAAGGTGCTTACGACCTTCCGCCTCATCGCTTCGTCTGTAATGTTCTTTTTCCTGCCTGCAGGAACGCTCCTTTCAACGACCTCAGCTATGAAAAATGGCTCCGTCTGGATATAATTCGTCACTTCAGCCCTGGTGAGCCCTTCCACCAGTACTCTGATAGTATTGCCGGGAAGCCTCAGGAGCTGCTTTACCCTTGAAATAGTTCCTACATTATATATATCATCCACATCAGGCGAATCATCCTTTGCATCCTTCTGGGTGGTAAGGAAAATCAGCTGATTGTTCATCATAGCCTCGTCCAGCGCATTGATGGACTTCACTCTTCCCACATCGAAGGTAAGGATCATATGAGGAAACACAGTCAGTCCTCTGAGCGGAAGCAACGGAAGGATCCTCTTCTTAACCGTTTTTCCTGATCCAGCCATTTGACCATCCCCTTACTAATATAAATACAATTTGCAATGGTCTTTATTATATCTTGTACAAGCTGTATTTTCAATTGTTTTATATGGTATACCAGTCAAACTTAACAAAACATATGTTCACATTCCGGGATCAGCTGTACTGCCCGGCAGCTTACGTCGATCTGCCCTTTATTGCTTCACTGGCTTTTGAGTAATATGCCTCAGCCCTGGTCAGCGTTTCCTTATCCGGCACAGTCCCGCCGTAACGCACCCGGTCATATATCTCGGTAAACGGGTGCAGGCTGTTCAGATCTTCAGCACATGAGGCCCTGACGAGTATCTCCCCGGTAGTATCGGTGGATCGGGGTCTTATACCGCGTACCGGAAGCATATCCAGTATCAGGCCGTACATATATCTGATCCTCTCAGCAGGATCCTTGATTTTTCTGAGCTGCCTGGCTGTTCGCTTTCCCCTGCCTCTGCTGCGGGCTGCGGGTTCCTTCTTCTGTGGAAGGACTGTCTCCGTCACATCGACATAGTCGGATTCCACGTAATCGCCTTTTGACTTTTTGATCCTGAACAGCTTCTTCAGCATATCGGCCAGCTTTGCAGCAATCGCCGGGATATTCTTAATGATCACCCACGCCAGTTTGTATGTCAGATAAAGTACGACTGAGTATTGCAGAATGTTGAAAATCAGGTTCATGTATGGCGACGGCGGCTTTACATCCATCAGAGCCGGGGCCGCGGGCTCGCTCATACTGCCTCCCTCTGTCACCACTGTATCCGTCGATATCTGATCCAGGAGCCAGAAAAAAGCCCCGACAACTATGCCGATAAGTCTTCCCGCCAGATAAAGCAGTTTGGAAACTACAGCCCTGAAGTTGGACAAAATCAATATCACAAGGAAGACAAAGATCACTGAAACTGTATTGAAACGCCTGAGATTTTTGGGCAGTACCGACTTTTCCACATACTTTTTTTCATATATATTTTCATCAATATCCTCCTGATTCCTCACTATCAGGTATATAAAGATCAAAAAGTAGAGTGCGCCGAAAAACCAGGGGCGCAGATATGCAAGCCTGTCTATCAGGAATGGCAGCTCCAGACATACCCCAAGTATGAACAAACCGGCATATAAGCTGCCATCGCTCATTATGTCAGCCGGCGCCATCTGGGTATGTTTGAGCGTAATGATGTATGCACAGCAAACTGCCGCAGATTCATACAGGAGCTTAAGGACTCCGTATTCCCAATGGAACATGATGACTGCCGCCGCAGGCACGACGATGATAAACCAGGAGGTCAAAGTGGCTATTGTCCGGTCCATCCTCCTGATACCCAATGCATATGCTATGAATCTGAATGCCTTCGTCCCGGCCAGCCTTCCGGCGAAGTACGGCGTTTTGCTGTTTAGCAGGCTTCCAGCCAGGTAAGCAGGCAAAATACTGCATGCATACAGCATCACAGATGTGAAGCCGCCGTCATCGTAAAACAGGATAGTACGGATAAAAGCAAAACCGGAATACACATACATGTTCACAGCCAGCGAAGAAAGCAGTCGCAGCAGTATCATACGGACACCCGGCTTTGCTTTATTTGCCTCCATCCCGCTGCTCATGTTTTCCCTGTTTTCTCTGTTTTCTCTGCCTGTGCCTGTATCGGCTTTTTCAGCATGCTTCATCATGTCGTCGTACCATTTCCTCTCATAACCACTAACGATATCTCACGGGATCAGGCCAGTTTCGCGGCCTGCTGCCTGATTCGGCCGGACAATATATACAGATCCGCAAGTCTCGGCTCAGAACCCTTCTCATATACGGTATCGAGCAGTATGATGCGCACGTCATTGCCTTCGGATACCATCCGGTCAGCCAGGCGGCTTATCTCCACAGTGAGATAGGCAGTGATAATGACTGCCTCGGAATTGAGTATATCCGGCAAAGCATCCTCGAGAAGATTTCTGAAATCCTTTACATTTTTCATCCGCAGACCTGCAAGGATCCTGAAAAGTGAAGCTATGTGGTCTCTGTCTGCAGCTTCACCGGTCACAATCGGCTGTTTGGCATCAGGTTCAGTACATCCGTTGGTTATAAATCTTACAGGGTTTCCTTCTCTGAGCGCCCTGTCGAATAGTGTGGCAGCCACCTTTATGCCCAGCTCCGCCATGGATTTGTCCATCGTGTCAAAAAGTTCGTAGTGCTGGGACTGCATGTTCAGTATCACTGTCAGATTTCGCTGCGAGCTATGCTCATTTTTCCTGACCATAAGCCTGCCGCTTTTCGCTGAAGCCGGCCAGTGCATTCGACTGAGCGGGTCGCCCGGGGCATACTCTCTCACCCCTGCCACTATGAAAGGATCATCGATGATCCATCTGTTCACGACCCTGTCGCCTTGCTGGAGGCTCACAGGTACAAACAGCTCTTCCAGTTCGATTATCTGGGGATAGACTATAAGCGTGGCATTGACAGGCATGGCTTCAGAAACATTGCTGAAATTCAACAGGTCACCGCTCACCAGCGTTACATTTTCGGTATGGAAAACCCCTCTTTTCAGGCATTTGAGCTTCCATTTGCGGGTGATCTTCTGATAGCTCCTGAGTACGAAGCTGCTGGTCACATGCCTGTTTTCCTGGGCTATAACAGAGCATGTCCCGGCAAATTCAAGCCATCTTGAGGTGTGGATGTCGACTCTCAGCCAGGGCACAGGGAGCAGTTTACCGTTATAAACAGTTTCCACCAGTGTTATGGTGTCTCCCTCATGCGCTTCAGGAACACTGAATTCGCATCTGTACTCAAGCTTTTTGAACGCGAAGCCGCACAGGATGCGCATCTGGAGCCACAGGACAAAAGCCAGGATAAGCAGTAATGCTATCAGATCCATCAGATTTCCTCCGTTGCCAGAATGTCCTCCGTCGGCACAGGAACCTTTCTCAGAATATCGCGGACGGTATCTTCTGCATTCTCAGTATCGCTGAAAATGGCATGACCTTTTATTATCATCCGGTGAGCCAGTACAGGTACGGCCATCTGTTTTATATCGTCCGGCGTTATGAAATCGCGCCCTTCCAGTACAGCCTTCACCTGTGCTGCTTTCATCAAAGCTATGCTTCCACGGGGGCTTACTCCGAGCGTTATCCTTTCATCATGTCTTGTCGCTTCGATTATATCTATTATGTATCTGGCCGATGCATCCGTAACCTTCACCGATGTCACTGCCTTCTGCGCACTTATTACCGTTCCGGCATCCGCCGCAGTTTCCAGTTCTGCCAGCGGATCTCTGTCTTTGAACCGCATCAGTATTTCCATACCCTCTTCAGGATCCGGGTACCCCATCCTCAGACGCATGAAAAACCTGTCGAGCTGGGCCTCAGGCAGCGGGAAGGTGCCGCGCGTTTCCACAGGGTTCTGTGTGGCTATGACAAAAAACAGGCTGTGAAGACTCCTGGTTTCCCCGTCGACAGTCACCTGTCTTTCTTCCATGCATTCAAGCAGGCTCGACTGTGTCCTCGGTGTTGCCCTGTTGATCTCATCGGCAAGTACTATGTTTGTGAAGACAGGTCCGGGTCTGAATACGAACTCCTGCCTTTTCTGATCGAAATAATTGATCCCGGTAAGATCGGATGGAAGCAGGTCGGGAGTAAACTGTATCCTTTTATACCCGCATTCGAGAGATCTGGCAAGACATTTTGCCAGCATCGTTTTGCCAACGCCCGGCACGTCCTCCAGCAGTACGTGCCCGCCGCACAGCAGTGCGATGAGCACGAGGTCCACGGTATCCCCGATGCCTACCAGTACCTTTGATATATTGTCCTTCACTGTGGCTGCCAGTTTTCTCACATCAGTCAGTTGCATTTTACGACCCCCATATTTGCTTTGTGCGGTTTTTGATGCCGCATCCTGTATTTTACCTGCAAAATCGTATCAAACAGTGGACGGTGCCGCTGCTGCCTGATTCATGGTACGTTGACACTAACTTCACCTGTCCCGCTTTCCCCGCTCCGGTTCATGTTAGCGTCATGCTTGTGGACCTGCTCCCATTTGCGCAGTGCTTCCATGTCATCACGGAACTGCGGTATGCTGAGTGCTATGGCCAGGATCAGTATGACAACCACTGCAATGATTTCTCTTATAGTGGCTGGTTCAAGGTTTCCCAGCCTGTGCTTCAATCGTCTGAACACCGGCAGCCCGCTCCCCTCGTATGAAAAGTTCAAGCATCCAGGAGACACCTTCAGCAGGTACCAGGAAACTTCTCATCCCCGAATGCTTTCATGCCTCAGGGCTGTATCCCCCTGTCCTATTTATGTTATCATCCAGAAGCTGCTAACACAAGGGGACATTTCCTGAAGAGCCGGTAAGGGACACTCTTCGGACACCGTGAGAGATACTTCCGGTGCACTGGGAGGGACGCTTCTCAAAAGCAGAGGATATCCCTCTGCCCTGACATTTACTTAAGTGTGTCTATGTCCATTGCCTGCTTTGAGGAATATCTTCAGCCCGCCAGCAGAGCCTGCTTCGTCATATCAAAAAAGGCCCCCATATGTGAGCCTTTTTATACCCTGGTTCTTTTTCACTCTTTCATCGTCTTTGCAAAGCTTTCTCCAAAGGCTGTGCATTCCGCCAGTTCTTCCCCTGATGGTCTGTACTTCACCTTTATCGGCTCCAGCGGTACTTTCAGTCCGGCTTTCTCCAGTGAATCACTTATCACCTTCGGCGACTCACCGCTCCAGCCGTAGCTTCCAAAGCCAGCCCCCAGTTTGCCCCTGAACCTGAGAGACTTTATCACCTCCAGCAAACCGGCAGTGGGTCTCAAAACAGTGTTGTTCACCGTACAGCTCCCGATCAGGACTCCTTTTGCCTTGAATACTTCTGTTATGACATCATTCGGATCTGTGACGGCGGCATTGAAGATCTTGTATCTGACTCCCTGCTTTTCCAGTCCCGAAGCTATCGCTTCTGCCATCGTCCTGGTGGCATTGTACATGGTATCGTAGATTATTACCGCATGTCCCTCATTGTAGTCGTCTGCCCATTCCGCATACTTACCGATTATTTGCAGCGGATCCTTGCGCCAGATGGCGCCATGGCTGGGAGCTATCATATCTATCTGAAGATCCATTGCCTTTATTTCCGCGATCTTTTTCTTTATAAGCGCACTGAAAGGGGTCAATATGTTTGCATAATATTTCATCGCTTCTTCATACAATTCACACTGGTCCACCTCATCATTGAACACTGAGATCGCAGCATAGTGCTGTCCGAAGGCATCATTCGAAAAAACTGTCCCTGCTCCCTTCACATATGTGAGCATGCTGTCAGGCCAGTGCATCATCGTCATCTCGACGAATACCAGTTCATATTCACCGATACTTACAGTATCTCCGGTCTTTACAATGACCAGATTCAGATCATCTCTGTGGTAATGTCTTTTAAGAGCTTCCGCACCATTCTTTGTGCAATAGATGGGTATATCCTTCGCCGGCAGCCTGTCAAGGAGATAACCCAGGCTTCCGCTGTGATCGGGCTCTGTGTGGTTGACGACTATCATATCGATGTTGCCCAGCCCGACGTGTTTCTCAAGATTGTCCACGAAATCCTCCTTATAAGGGTCCCATACCGCATCAATAAGCACTGTTTTTTCGTCTTTGATGATATATGAATTGTAGCTGGTCCCCCTGTGTGTCGAAAGCTCATGGCCGTGGAAATGTCGAAGCCCCCAGTCTTTTATGCCTGTCCAGTAGATATTCTTTTTTATTTCCGTCATGCCGCCGTCTCTCCTTTACAAGAATATTTTGGTTGAGTACGAGTTTATTATTACCCAACCAGCGCAAAAACAAAACACGGGGAAAAGGTAAGGGGACACTTCTCAGCCCGCCGCTAACTGCGACTGAGAAGTGTCCCCTGCTCATCCGGGTTTGTCTCTTGCGTTATTTATCCTTACTCGATTATTGCTGTAACAGTACCGGAACCAACAGTCCTGCCACCCTCACGGATAGCGAACCTGAGTCCTTCTTCCATAGCTATGGGAGTGATCAGCTTGATGGTCATTTCGATATGATCACCAGGCATGCACATCTCTACGCCTTCCGGAAGCTCAGCAACACCGGTAACGTCAGTAGTTCTGAAATAGAACTGAGGTCTGTAGCCGTTGAAGAACGGAGTATGCCTTCCGCCCTCTTCCTTGGTCAGAACGTAAACCTGTCCCTTGAAATGAGTGTGAGGCTTGATGGAACCGGGCTTGGACAGAACCTGTCCTCTTTCGATCTCGGTTCTCTGGATACCTCTGAGCAGGCAGCCGATGTTGTCACCAGCAACAGCCTGATCAAGGAGCTTTCTGAACATCTCGACACCGGTAACGACTGTCTTTCTAGCTTCGTCCATAAGACCTACGATCTCGACTTCATCACCGACTTTGATAGTACCTCTTTCAACTCTGCCCGTAGCAACAGTACCACGACCTGTGATGGAGAATACGTCCTCAACAGGCATAAGGAACGGTTTGTCTGTGGGTCTCTGAGGCTCAGGTATATAAGCGTCTACCTGCTCCATGAGATCCAGTATGGGCTTGTATTCAGGAGCATTCGGGTCAGTAGAGGTGCACTCGAGTGCAACCAGAGCTGATCCTCTAACTATCGGAATATTGTCTCCGTCGAATTCGTACTGGCTGAGAAGCTCTCTTACTTCCATCTCAACAAGCTCGATGAGCTCTTCGTCGTCGACCATATCGCATTTGTTGAGGAATACAACGATATAAGGAACGCCGACCTGACGTGCAAGGAGTATGTGCTCCCTGGTCTGGGGCATCGGACCGTCAGCTGCTGAAACAACGAGGATAGCACCGTCCATCTGAGCTGCACCGGTGATCATGTTCTTAACATAGTCAGCGTGACCAGGGCAGTCAACATGTGCATAGTGCCTGTTCTCTGTCTCGTACTCAACGTGTGAAGTCGATATCGTGATTCCTCTTGCTTTTTCCTCAGGAGCCTTGTCGATCTGATCATATGCTGTAAAGTTAGCCTTGCCCTGGAATCCCAATACCTTGGTGATAGCTGCTGTCAAAGAAGTCTTGCCATGGTCAACGTGACCGATGGTTCCAATGTTAACGTGGGGTTTTGTTCTTTCAAATTTGGCTTTACCCATTTCAATTCTCCTCCCTTGTTCAGTTAGATTACTGAATGTTTTTATTGAATTTTTTATTTCATATGCCGCAGCTTGTCTTTTTTTACGGCATATTGAGCTGCTTGTCCTGCAATACGGCACCTCCGTATTACATGAGCTTATTTCAGCACGGATTCCTGTATGCTCGCAGGTACCTCTTCATAGTGGCTGAACTGCATCGTAAAGACGCCTCTGCCCTGGGTCCTGGAACGGAGCTCCGTTGCATAGCCGAACATACTGGCCAGGGGTACATTTGCTGTTATCACCTGTGCCCCCGATCTCTCTGTCATCCCTTCTATCTTGCCTCTGCGGGACGTAATGTCACCCATCACATCACCCATGTACACTTCGGGGATGACTACATCGACCTTCATTATGGGCTCAAGCAGGACTGGATCCGCCTTACGGCAGCCATCCTTGAATGCCATGGAGCCTGCTATCCTGAATGCCATTTCAGATGAGTCCACCTCGTGGTATGATCCGTCCACAAGGGTGACCTTTACGTCAAGCACCTGGTAACCTCCAAGAACACCGTTCTGCATAGCATCCTGTATACCGGCGTCGATGGCCGGAATGTATTCCTTGGGGATGACACCGCCGACGATCTTGTTCTCGAATGTGTATCCGCTTCCCGGTTCCTGGGGTTCTATCTCGATCACGCAATGACCGTACTGACCCCTGCCGCCGGACTGTCTGACAAACTTGCCTTCAGACTTGACAGCCTTGCGGATGGTCTCCTTGTAAGATACCTGCGGCTGTCCGACATTGGCTTCAACCTTGAATTCACGCAGCATTCTGTCGACTATGATCTCAAGATGAAGTTCTCCCATCCCGGCTATGATGGTCTGACCTGTCTCCTGATCAGTATAAGCCTTGAACGTCGGATCTTCCTCGGCAAGCTTGGCCAGAGCTGCGGACATTTTCTCCTGTCCTGCCTTGGTCTTGGGTTCTACGGCGATATGGATGACCGGTTCCGGAAACTCCATCGATTCCAGTATAACAGGAGCATCATCGCTGCAAAGGGTATCTCCGGTAGAAGTATCCTTGAACCCCACGACTGCCGCGATATCGCCCGAGTAGACGGTATCCACATCCTCCCTGTGGTTGGCATGCATCAACAGCAGCCTGCCGATCCTTTCCCTCTTGCCTTTTGTGGAATTGTACACATATGACCCCGCATTCAGCTTACCTGAATAAACTCTCAGGAAGCACAGTTTCCCGACATAAGGATCCGTCATGATCTTAAATGCAAGTGCAGAAAACGGTCCTTCGTCATCAGCTTTCCTTACGATCTCGTTCTCCGGATCGTCAGGGCAGACTCCGGTTATGGGTGGTACATCCAGCGGTGACGGCATATAATCCACCACAGCATCCAGAAGCTTCTGTACCCCCTTGTTCCTGTAGGATGAACCGCATGTGACGGGTATCATGTCAACGGCAATGGTTGCCTTTCTGATACCGGCACGTATTTCATCCTCTGTGAGTTCTTCACCTGACAGATATTTTTCCATCAAGTCCTCGTCTTGTTCAGCAACAGCTTCAAGTAAAATGTTACGATATTCTTCAGCGATCTCAACCATGTCTTCAGGTATCGGTTCTTCATCAAGTACCGTTCCCAGGTCGTCTAAATAGTATATAGCCTTCATGGTAACAAGGTCGATTATTCCTTTGAAATCCTCTTCCTTGCCAATAGGCAGCTGAATCGGGACAGCATTTGCTTTGAGCCTGTCCTTCATCATCTGGATGCAGTTGAAGAAATCAGCACCCACGATATCCATTTTATTCACATATGCAATGCGCGGAACATGGTACTTATCCGCCTGTCTCCAAACGGTTTCAGACTGGGGTTCCACTCCGCCCTTTGCACAGAAAAGTGTTACCGAACCATCGAGAACTCTCAGAGACCTTTCAACCTCTACGGTAAAGTCAACGTGCCCCGGCGTATCTATAATGTTGATCCTGGTACCCTTCCACTGGGCAGTAGTCGCAGCAGAGGTAATAGTGATGCCTCTTTCCTGCTCCTGTTCCATCCAGTCCATGGTAGCAGCGCCTTCATGGGTCTCGCCCATCTTGTGCACTCTGCCGGTATAGAACAGGATGCGCTCAGTGGTAGTCGTCTTGCCAGCATCTATATGCGCCATTATACCAATATTTCTGGTATTCTCCAAACTGAACTGCCTGGGCATGATTGCCTCCTTTCTTCCTCGATTAGTTCTGTTCCGTAATACGGAATCTCTTTTTGCATGAGTTATCCTTAAGTTTTTACATATCGGTCCGCGTTATAACACTACGGCGCAGGAAAATTTCCTGCCTGCAGAAAACCCGCCTGCCCCGGCAGTGTAACAGAACGGTCCTGTGTCTGTCGCCTCGTTATACTGCAGCAGCAGTATTACCAGCGATAGTGTGCAAATGCCCTGTTGGCTTCTGCCATCTTGTGGGTGTCTTCCTTTTTCTTGAAGGCTCCGCCCGCACTGTTGGCAGCATCCATGATCTCGCCTGCCAGTCTTTCCTTCATTGTCTTTTCACCCCTGGCACGCGCATAATTGACGATCCACCTGAGTCCCAAAGCCTGTCTCCTGTCGGCTCTTACTTCGATCGGAACCTGGTATGTGGCTCCACCGACTCTCCTGGCTTTGACCTCAAGTACAGGCATAACATTGTTCATCGCCTGTTCGAATACTTCAAGCGGATCCTTGCCTGTCTTCTCTTTTATAATATCGAATGCGCCGTAACAAATCTTCTGGGCAATACCTTTTTTGCCGTCAAGCATTATATTGTTTATAAGCTTGGTTACGACCTTGCTATTATAAATAGGATCAGGCAGGACATCTCTTTTGGGCGTATGTCCTTTTCTTGGCACTTTACTTCCCTCCTTTGATGGATAATAGGGACTAATCGTCCCGCTTCGTCAGCTTCCCGAGGTACTCGGAACCCGCAGGTCCTCGTCAGTGCGTCAGTACTTGTAATATATAAATAAAAAAGTATTTATCTATTCAACATACCTGACACTCTTCTGCTCAAGACCCCTTCGGCCGATCTTACTTCTTCGCCGACTTGGGCCTCTTCGCACCGTACTTGGAACGGGCCTGCATCCTGTTTGCAACGCCTGCTGTATCAAGAGTGCCTCTGATGATATGATATCTGACACCTGGCAGATCCTTGACCCTGCCGCCTCTTATGAGCACAACGCTGTGTTCTTGCAGATTATGGCCTATTCCGGGAATATATGCACTGACCTCGATACCGTTCGTCAGACGAACCCTGGCAACCTTTCTCAGTGCTGAGTTGGGCTTTTTGGGTGTTATCGTCCTGACTACAGTGCAGACCCCTCTTTTCTGAGGAGATTTGGTCACAACCGGCTTCTTTTTCAGTGAGTTGTAACCTCTTTGCAGTGCCGGAGCTGCTGATTTGTACTTAACAGTCTCCCTGCCCTTTCTGACCATCTGATTGAATGTTGGCAACCTTACACCTCCTCTCGCAGTATACATGCAGCGGAGGCACCTACTTCGATGCCTACCGCTTTACCAAGCTGTTTCATCGTATCTACATATTCTATCTGGATCCCGTTGGTCTCACACAATTCCCTGAGATTGCCGGTAATCTTCTCGTCGGCATCTCTCGCAATGAATACCAGGCTTGCATTGCCGTTAGCCACTGCTTTCAAAGACTGTTTGATCCCTACGGTTTTATTGCTGTTTTTCAACATTTCCAGCACTTTCTAAGCACCTGTCCCCTCTGTATCCTTTTTTCGATCTTACGGTTGAAAGACCGGTAAATCGGACAAAACGGGCATAAAACCCCCTGAATTCGCACTGAAATATTTTATCACCGCTATTGAGTGTTGTCAAGAATAACGTATTCAGACAGGGGGAACACCTCCACAGGATCAGGTTTTTGATCTGTAAAGATGTATCCCCCCTGATGTCATTCACTGACAGTACTGATACTTATATCTTTGTACCTGCTCATTCCGGTACCTGCCGGGATAAGCTTTCCTATTATCACGTTCTCCTTGAGTCCCACCAGCGGATCCACCTTGCCCTTTATTGCTGCTTCTGTCAGCACCCTGGTGGTTTCCTGGAAGGAAGCCGCAGACAGGAACGATTCCGTGGCAAGGGATGCCTTGGTGATGCCCAGCAGTGCGCGTTTGCCTGTCGCAGGCCTGAGTCCCTCGGCGACGACTCTTGCATTCTCCGCTTCGAAATCGAACATGTCTACAAGTCCACCAGGCAGCATGTTCGTATCGCCAGCATCGTCGACCTTGACCTTCCTGAGCATCTGTCTGATTATGACCTCTATATGCTTGTCGTTGATGTCAACACCCTGAAGCCTGTAAACTCTCTGGACCTCCTGCAGCAAATACTGCTGTACGCCGTTTACACCCTTGATCTTCAGTATATCATGCGGGTTTACGGATCCTTCCGTGATCTCGTCACCAGCTTCGACCACATCTCCGTCAGAGACTTTGATCCTTGAACCGTAAGTGATCTGATACGTCTTGGATTCTCCATCCTCTGACGTGACGATTACTTCTCTCTTTTTCTTGACATCATTTATCTTGACAGTACCCTTTATCTCGGAGATAACAGCGAGACCTTTCGGCTTTCTGGCCTCGAACAGCTCCTCGACACGTGGAAGACCCTGCGTGATGTCATCGCCGGCTACACCGCCTGTGTGGAACGTTCTCATGGTGAGCTGCGTGCCCGGTTCCCCGATGGACTGAGCAGCGATTATGCCGACCGCTTCACCGACATTGACATCCTCACCCGTCGCCAGGTTGGCACCGTAGCATTTTGAGCATACGCCGTACTCAGAATGGCATGTCAGAACGGACCTGATCTTTACCTTCCTTATCCCGGCCTTCAGGATGTTGCCTGCATCCTGGTCGTCGATCCTCGCACCGGCTTCCACTATGACTTCACCGGTTTCAGGATGGAGTATATCATCAGTGGTGTACCTTCCGATGATCCTTTCGGCGAGGCCTTCTATGACCTCTGTACCGTCCATGATGTCAGATACCTCTATTCCCTTTCTGGTACCGCAGTCCACTTCTCTTACGATAACATCCTGGCTCACGTCTACGAGACGACGAGTCAGATAGCCTGAGTCAGCGGTCCTGATAGCCGTATCAGCAAGACCCTTTCTTCCGCCGTGTGAAGACAGGAAGTATTCAAGAACGCTCAGACCTTCACGGAAATTGGCCTTGATCGGTATCTCAAGAGTCTTACCCTGCGTATCTGCCATAAGGCCTCTCATACCCGACAACTGCTTGATCTGACTGATACTTCCGCGAGCGCCGGATTTGGTCATCATGTATATGGGATTGAAGCGATCCAGCGAATCCATGAGAGCCTTCGTGAGCTCTTCACCGGTCTCGGTCCACGCCTGTATAACTGAAGCATATCTTTCGTCTTCGGAGATCAGACCCCTCTTGTACATCTTTGTGATGTTCTCGATCCTGGCTTCGGTTTCGTCGATGAATTTCTTCTTTACATCGGGGATTACCATATCTGATACACTGATCGTGATGGCACCCTTGGTTGAATAGCTGAAGCCCAACTCCTTCATCTTGTCCAGCACCATGGCTGTTTTGGTTGTTCCATGCACCTTTATGCACCTGTCAATGATTTGCCCCAGTTCTTTCTTCGTGACTAACTGGTTTATCTCAAGGTCGAAGCAATGCTCGGGATCGCTCCTGTCTACGAAACCAAGGTCCTGAGGGATCGCTTCGTTGAATATGAGCTTGCCGACGGTTGCATCAATGACCTTCGAAGCCGGCTTGCCGTCGATCTCTCTGGTCATCCTCACCTTTATTTTTGCATGGAGACCTACATAACCCTCATCGTAAGCCATAATGGCCTCGTCCAGTGAAGAGAACACTTTCCCTTCACCTTTCTCGCCTTCCTTCTCCATGGTCAGGTAATAGCACCCGAGTACCATGTCCTGTGTCGGGACTGTGATAGGTCTTCCGTCCTTGGGAGCCAGCAGATTGTTTGCTGACAGCATGAGGAACCTGGCTTCAGCCTGAGCCTCAGCCGACAGAGGTACATGCACTGCCATCTGGTCGCCGTCGAAGTCGGCATTATATGCTGTACAGACCAGCGGATGGAGTTTTATGGCTCTACCTTCTACGAGCACCGGCTCAAAAGCCTGTATACCCAGCCTGTGGAGCGTCGGAGCACGGTTGAGCAATACGGGATGTTCCTTGATCACTTCTTCCAATACGTCCCATACCTCCGGTTTAACCCTCTCCACCATTCTCTTCGCACTCTTGATATTATGTGCCAGGCCGTCATTGACGAGCTTTTTCATGACAAAGGGCTTAAACAGCTCCAGGGCCATTTCCTTGGGCAGACCGCACTGGTATATTTTCAGTTCCGGACCTACGACGATAACGGAACGGCCGGAATAGTCAACACGCTTGCCAAGCAGGTTCTGGCGGAAGCGTCCCTGTTTGCCCTTGAGCATATCTGACAGGGATTTCAGAGGTCTGTTGCCCGGACCTGTGACAGGACGCCCTCTCCTGCCGTTGTCTATGAGTGCATCGACAGCTTCCTGCAGCATCCTCTTTTCGTTCCTTACGATTATGTCCGGAGCTCCCAGGTCCAGCAGTCTCTTCAGACGGTTGTTCCTGTTGATGACACGCCTGTACAGATCGTTCAGGTCGGATGTCGCGAACCTGCCGCCGTCCAGCTGCACCATCGGACGAAGCTCCGGCGGGATAACCGGTATCACGTCCAGTATCATCCACTCAGGCCTGTTTCCTGAAAGTCTGAAGGACTCGACCACTTCAAGACGCTTTATGGTCCTTATCCTTTTCTGACCCGTAGCATCTTCAAGCTCTTCTCTCAGTTCCTTCGAGAGCTTATCCAGGTCGATCTCCATAAGCAGTTCCTTTACTGCTTCAGCGCCCATCCCGGCTTTGAATGTATACCCGAATGTATCGATACTGTCCCGGTATTCCTTCTCTGTCAGGATCTGCTTTTTGGAAAGCGGCGTCTGAGCAGGATCTATGACCACATATGCTGCGAAGTACAGTATTTTCTCCAGAGCCCTCGGAGACATATCCAGTATCAATCCCATCCTGCTGGGGATGCCCTTGAAATACCAGATGTGGGAAACGGGGGCTGCCAGTTCGATATGCCCCATACGCTCTCTTCTCACCTTCGAACGGGTGACTTCGACTCCGCACCTGTCACATACTATACCTTTGTATCTGATCCTCTTATATTTACCGCAATGACATTCCCAGTCCTTCTGGGGTCCGAATATCCTTTCGCAGAAGAGACCGTCCCTCTCCGGTTTCAACGTCCTGTAGTTGATCGTTTCCGGCTTTTTCACTTCGCCCCTCGACCATTCTCTGATTTTTTCCGGAGAAGCCAAACCTATTCTTATAGCATCAAAATTGTTCATTTCAAACATGTTCGAATCTCCCTCCTAAAACTCCTCATCGTCCAGGTTATCAACGAATTCCTCTTCTTCAGAGAATATGTCGTCTCCGAGCGAATCATCGAGATCTTCGGTGGTATTGGTGATGTCCCCGATATCAAAATCATCGATGCTTATTTCTTCTTCGATAAGGTCGTTGCTGAGCTCGTCAAGCTCACTGTCAGGCACCTCATCTTCGCGCCCCTCCATGTTCACATTGAGGTCTTCAGGGTCATCCTCTGTGGATTCGCTTATAGCGATCTCTTCGCGTTCCTCTGAGTAGACCTTCACATCCAGCGCAAGGCTCTGTAATTCCTTGATCAGCACCTTAAACGATTCGGGTATTCCCGGTTCAGGCACATTCTCGCCCTTGACGATGGATTCATAGGTCTTCACCCTGCCTACGACGTCGTCTGATTTGACAGTGAGGATCTCCTGCAGTGTATACGCGGCGCCATAGGCCTCAAGAGCCCACACTTCCATCTCTCCGAACCGCTGGCCGCCAAACTGTGCTTTACCGCCGAGCGGCTGCTGGGTGACAAGGGAGTAAGGTCCGGTGGAACGGGCATGTATCTTGTCATCGACCAGATGTGCCAGCTTGAGCATATACATGTACCCGACAGATACACGGCTTTCAAAAGGCTCTCCTGTCCTTCCGTCGTACAGTATCGTTTTTCCGTCTTCCTCCAGACCAGCTTTTTTCAGTGTGTCTATGATATCCTGCTCTGTAGCACCGTCAAAGACAGGGGTAGCTATCTTCCAGCCCAGCGCCTTTGCCGCATAGCCCAGATGCACCTCCAGTACCTGGCCTATATTCATACGCGACGGTACTCCGAGAGGATTGAGTACTATCTCCAGCGGAGTGCCATCCGGCAGGTACGGCATATCTTCCTCAGGGAGTATCCTGGAAATAACACCCTTGTTGCCGTGTCTGCCGGCCATCTTGTCTCCGACTGAAATCTTTCTTTTCTGTGCTATATAAACTCTGACGAGCTGATTCACACCAGGCGGCAGTTCGTCGCCATTTTCTCTCGAGAAAACTTTCACGTCGACTACGATACCGGATTCGCCGTGAGGCACTCTCAGCGATGTGTCTCTGACTTCTCTCGCTTTTTCACCGAATATGGCCCTGAGCAGTCTTTCTTCAGCCGTCAGTTCTGTTTCTCCCTTCGGAGTGACTTTGCCGACCAGTATATCCCCTGCCCTGACCTCGGCACCTATCCTTATGATACCCCTGTCATCAAGGTCCTTGAGTGATTCCTCGCTGACGTTGGGTATGTCCCGGGTGATCTCTTCAGGTCCGAGCTTGGTATCTCTGGCCTCAGACTCATATTCTTCTATATGGATCGATGTGAATACATCATCCTTGACAAGCTTCTCACTTATAAGGATAGCGTCTTCGTAGTTGTAACCTTCCCATGACATGAAGCCCACCAGCACATTCTTGCCCAAGGCGATCTCGCCCAGGTCAGTGGAAGGACCATCAGCGATAACGTCTCCTTCTGCTACTTTGTCGCCTTTTTTCACTATGGGCCTCTGGTTGATACAGGTCCCCTGATTCGACCTGACATATTTCAGAAGCTTGTATACATCCTTCTGTCCATTTCTTCTGCGGATAACGATCTCACTGGCGGTAACCTTATCTACAGTACCTGCAGCACGGGCAAGAACGACCACGCCTGAATCTCTCGCAGCCTTGTATTCTATACCCGTCCCGATGATGGGAGCTTCAGTCCTGATAAGAGGCACAGCCTGTCTCTGCATGTTCGATCCCATCAGCGCTCTGTTGGCATCGTCATTCTCGAGGAACGGGATCATTGCCGTAGCAACTGAAACCAGCTGTTTGGGAGACACGTCCATGTAATCGACGCGCTCTCTCTCAACCTCGATTATGTCATCTTTATATCTGCAGAGCACCTTCCTGTCCCTGAACCTGCCGTCCTTATCGAGCACTTCGTTGGCCTGTGCAATAATAAATCTGTCTTCCTCATCTGCCGTGAGATAATGGATCTCATTGGTCACTATCCCCGAAGCCTTGTCGATCTTTCTGTACGGTGCTTCGATAAATCCGTATTCATTGATCCTGGCATATGTGCTCAGTGAACCGATCAATCCTATGTTGGGACCTTCAGGTGTCTCTATCGGACACATGCGGCCATAGTGGGAATGATGAACGTCACGCACTTCGAAGCCGGCCCTTTCCCTGCTGAGTCCTCCCGGTCCAAGTGCGCTGAGCCTTCTTTTATGTGTCAGTTCAGCCAGCGGATTCGTCTGGTCCATGAACTGGGACAGCTGGCTGCTGCCGAAGAATTCCTTGATGGCTGCAGCTACCGGCCTTATATTTATCAGCGCCTGGGGAGTGACGATGTCGATGTCCTGTATGGTCATCCTTTCCTTTACGACCCTCTCCATCCTGGCAAGACCGATCCTGAACTGATTCTGCAGGAGCTCACCCACACAGCGCAGTCTTCTGTTGCCGAGATGATCTATATCATCATCCTCACCCACTTCATAGCTCAGATTGATGAGGTAATTGACGGATGCTATTATATCTTCCTCCGTGATATGTTTTGGAACGAGCAGATCCGCGTTTTCCCTGATCGCCTGTTTGAGTTCCTTTTTGCCCTGATACTCATCCATGAGCTCTTTGAGTACGCTGAATCTTACTTTTTCCGAAATACCGGTATCAGTAACGTCAAAATCGACAAACGCCCTGAGATCTACAGTCCCGTTACCAATTACCCTTACCTTTTTCCCTTCAACATTGAGGTAAACGGAATTGATGCCTGAATTCTGTATGATTTCAGCCTTATCCCTGTCGATGTATTCGTCCTCTTCGGCAAGTATCTCACCGGTGACCGGGCTCACGATCCTCTCAGCGGATCTGTGACCGGCTATCCTCGAAGCCAGCGACAGCTTCTTGTTGAATTTGAATCTTCCGAATTTCGCAAGATCATATCTTTTCGGCTCGAAAAACAGGCTCCTGATCAGTGACGTAGCACTTTCGACTGTAGGCGGTTCGCCGGGTCTGAGCCTTTTATATATTTCAATGAGGCCTTCGTCCTGGGTTTTTGCGCTGTCCTTCTGTATGGTGGCCATGACTCTTTCGTCATCGCCGAGCAGCTCGGTTATCTGCGCGTCAGTCCCATAACCCATTGCACGAACAAGGACTGTGATGGGCAGCTTCCTCGTTCTGTCGACCCTCACATACATTACATCATTTGAATCTGTCTCATATTCGAGCCATGCACCTCGGTTCGGTATGATAGTTGCTGAAAACAGCGGTTTTCCGGTTTTATCAAGCTTTTTGGAATAGTAAAGACCGGGTGATCTTACCAACTGACTCACAACGACCCTTTCAGCACCATTGATAACAAAGGTACCGTTTTCGGTCATCAGCGGGAAATCACCCATGAATATTTCCTGTTCCTTGACCTCTCCGGTTTCCTTGTTGATAAGACGGACCTTGACTTTCAACGGGGCTGAATATGTAGTATCCCTTTCCTTACACTCTTCAACACTGTACTTGGGATTGTCGGTCTCCAGCCTGTAGTCCGGGAATTCAAGCACCAGATTCCCGGTATAGTCCTGAATGGGAGAAATGTCTCTGAACACCTCGCGAAGGCCTTCTTCCAGAAACCACTTGTACGAGTTCTTCTGCACTTCAATGAGATTCGGCATATCCAGGACTTCTTCGATCCTGGAATAGCTCATTCTGGTAGTCCGGCCCAGTTTTACGGGATGCACCATCAATAATCACCTCATAATATTATGACTTGTTAAAAAGAGCAACGTTACATGAAAGGCTTGCATTCATGCAATTCAACCGGATCACCGACTTCATCAGTGCGATACGCCGGTGTATTCAAGCCTTTATATTCTATTTCTATAAAAGCTTTTCGGGGTAATTTCGCACAGCAATCCGACAGAGAAATCTGAACTGCATGTGTATCGACTCATATATACGACTAATATATATGAATGTGGCAGGATTTCGATTTCATTCGTCAAATTGCCTAAAACCATTAAATAATTATTAACAGTTCTTGTGTATTTTATTCCCCTGTGTTATAATCAATTTACAGTTGAATCCGGTCTTATCCTGAAAAAGCACACAAGTATCAGATTATAACGCATTTTATAATTCTAGCATACAGCATAATACTTGTCAACGAGATTTCGTGCTGTTTTTTTATTGTTTAAATTGCAAGTTTAATTGCCTTACAAAATCTTACAGAACCCTGTTTTAAGCGACCACAATCTTTGCCATTTCATTCGCAGTTCGATAACCAAATATTCTCCTTGGGTAATTGTTCATCCAGTGC